>JAAOEI010000376.1_pt1 | contig 17607 bp, 16 predicted proteins | sample 7059261 | NCBI WGS metagenome assembly JAAOEI01 (sample SAMN14008812, study PRJNA610033) | viral metagenome | isolation source: viral particles filtered from seawater | place: China: Hangzhou Bay, Yangshan Deep Water Harbour | collected 2017-10-31
CGCGGGGTTGCTGCCCGCTGTGCAGGGTGCGGCGGGGTGCCGCACCGTGGTGATACCAGTATGGGCCAACCCGCGCCCCGTGTCAAATCTGCGCAATCGGTGTACTGCGCCATCGTGACAATCCCGTGACGATAATCACACACAAGTTCACACTTTCGGCTAAACGTGACACTGAGAGGTTTGACGCACTTTGACGCGGCGCGTCACAACCGAGCGGCGCTCGGCCCGGCACCCCACTCCGCGCCAGCCAGCGCACTGCGCCACCTATGCCCGGCGGACGCACGCAACGGGCCCGCCAAGGCACGCTCGCGCGCGAGACGGGCGCGGACACGGGCGAGGCGTGTGCAACGCGCCTACGGGCGACGTGGGCGCGCGCGCAGGCATGTTCGCGCGAGGGCCGGCCCCCGCTCCAGGGGAAATAGCTCCCCACCTCATTGTCGTTCTCCCCCATTTGAAAATTTCAAAACGGAACTTGCCACTGCGGAGGCATAGCTTTGAGCGGCATACATTGTGAAACGGTTGTCTTTTCCCTCAAAGCGCCTTATGTATTCCTCGTGAGGTACAACCGGCAAAAAGCGCTACTACGCGTGCGCGCCCGCGTGAGAGCAAATTTCCGAAGACCATCGCGCAGGCGGGCGGCCGCCCCCGCGTACGTATAGGCCAACTGCATACAACTTGAAATCGTTGAGGAAATGTGCAAGTTGTTAGGATTACTATTGTATGCCTGGTCATTTGATGTTTTAGTGCAGAGGCATACATGCTTTTCACAAAACCTTACATTTCAAGTGGTGATTATTGCTGTTGTATAACTCTGCGTTTGGCGATTTCGTGTGTTCAAGGCTCTACGAGCGCGCGATCGCGCGTAATTTGCGGGCGCGCGCACACGCGAGTTGGCGTGTTTTACTGGTTTGGCATAGTGCCTGGGCTGCGGCGGTTGCTGAACTGGGACTTCTTTCTCACCAGCCTGTCCTGGCCTGTTGACGTTGTTTTGGCGGTTGGATAAGATGATTGCGGAGGTTCGCTTGCGGCATCCGGTGACGGTGACAATGGACGAGGGGTTGCTTTGGTGGGCGAAGGCCGCTGCGGCGGCAGATGGGCGGTCGTTGTCGCGGTTTGTGGAGCGCGCGGTAGAGGCGTACCGGGCGCGCGGCGATGGGCGAGGTGATTTCTTTCCCACCAGCGTGCCCGAAGTCCGGCCTGGGCGTGACGCGGTATCGAACGGGGGTTGCGATGAGTGAGCGGGTTGGGCCGGTTGTTTGGTTTTCGTACTGGGTTGCGGGAGCCGACGAGGACGAGGGGCACGTCGAGGAAGTGGCGCAGGTTCTTCCCGATGCGTTTTCGTTGTTTGCGGCTGGGAGTCGGTTTCAGGCGGTTGCGCGGGAGTTTCGGTATGGGGTGAAGTTGTTGACGGCGCGGGCCGAGGTCCAGGTAGACGAGGAAGGCGCGAAGCCGGTGAATGAGCGGGTTGCGGGCGTTCGGTTGTACGACCCGCCTCGTTTGCCTGGTCATGAGCCGGTCGAGGTAGTGGTTCTCAACGTGGTTGAGCGCGAAATCGGTGCGGCGCTGGCGATGGTGCCGCACATGGAGCTTTTGGCGCAGCGTGCGCTAGAATGGGCGCAGGCTCACGCGAGCGCGGCGCCTATGGAGGAATGATGCGGAAGAGCTTTGTTCTGGACGAGTTGGACGCCTTGAAGCGGTCGCCGCTGTCGTGGACGGTGGCGGATTACCGGCTGATGGGGGATTGCGAGTATTGGATGCGTGACCGCAAAATGGCGCTCGGGGTGTCGCTGCGGATTCAGTTGCACGGGCTTGTGCGGCGGGCGGTGATTGCGTACGGGCGGCGTGGCGGCGAGTGTCCGTGGCACCCGAACTACGAGTGGAAGGCTGGCGTTCCTGCCACCGATGCTGCGGTTCAGCCGGCGGACGACGGCGCTCCGATTGTGCCGGCGCTGCGGTTGACGCTGGCCAACGGCGAAACGCAGGACTACAGCCTTTCCCCGGCGCGTCTTTCCCAAGTGCTTGCGCTTCTGGGGCTTCCGGCGTCGAAAGAGGACGAGGCGGCTGCGGTCAAGGCGCAGGTCGAGGCCGAGTTGGCGGGCCTGGCGTTTGAGGGCGGCAGCGAAATCGACCCCAACGCGCCAGAAGTCGCGCCACCGGCCCCCAAGGCTGGCGGCAAGCGCAAGGGGCCGAAGGCGGCGGCAGAAGGGGCGCCCCTGTGAGCGTGGACCTGAGCACTATTTCGACGCTGGCGCCCGACAAGGCGATTCCCAGCGCCAACGACATTGTGACGCCAAAGACGATGGACGACGTGCAGGCGATTTCGCACCAGCACGGCGGCAAGCCAGTCCAAATCGAGGTCCACCTGTCGGCCACCGAGGTCGCTGTAGCTGAACTGATTGCCCGCCTGCACCAACTGATCGGCACGTTCTACGACATGATGGGCAAAGGCAAAGAAGCGGGGATGGGCCGGCAGAAGAACTACCCGCGGGACGTGTCGCACTTCGCGGACAACGTGGCGAGTTTGATCAACATGGCGGTCAACGAGGCGGTCGCCAAGTGCGGGACGGCGCAAGAGCGGGAGAAGCCGCATCAGGTCGTCCAACGGATGCTGTTGGAACTGCAAGCGGCGCTGAAAACGGTGGACAATCAACGCAACTCGGCCCCGACCATCGGCGCCGCCCGCCTGTTCTACCAATGCGCGCACTTGGTCTTGCGCAACACGCACACTGAGCGGCGACGGCAGGCCGGCGTGACCGCGTGGCGCGACCAACTGCGCCGGTGCATGTCGGTGTAGCTTGATCTATGGTCCAGCCGAAGAGAAGTCGCGCCGCCAGTTCACCGGCTATCTGGTCAAACTGGTCAACGATGCCCCGACGCTGACCGATGCGTTGCGCCAGTCGCAGCGCGCCACCAGCGAATCCGAATTGGCGGTGTACCAGTCGCGGCTCTACCGCAAACTGCTGTTCCGCTTCCTATTTTTCTCCCGCTGCCTGTGGAACACGCCGGAAAGCGCGAAGATTTACCGCGAGCTGCACCGCGCCGAGACAGTTTTCGGCCCTTACTTCTACCTTTTGCACTTTGGGTTCACCGACGCCCTGACGTATTCTGCCATCAGCCGCACGCCGCCCGACGTGGTGATGCAGCGGCAACGGGCAATGGGGGGTGACGACCCGCCGGGAGAAGGCTATGCCGCGCGACTTTCCGCTTTCGACGCCGCCTGCGAGTCCGTTTGGTTCGCCCGTCCCCTCGCAAGTGCCGTGGCTGCCGCAGCAAGGGGCGACGCTGCTGCCAAGGCGATCGCAGACCTCGGAGCCGGCATTCCAGGCCGACGCCGTAGGCAGCGTGACCCTGGCGCAGCGCCTGCGCCAACTAAGCCCCGCAAACCTAAGCGCCGTCGAACTAAACGCCTGCCTGATTCTGCTCGCCGCTGAAGCAGCTGACGCCATGGACCGCCGCATCGCCCTGGCCTGTCTGGAAGCCCTGCGCGCCACGCTTCCCACCAACGCGGGCGGGGCCACCGCCGTCAAGGACGCCATCACCGCCGCCCTGGAACGGGTCAAGCAACTAGACGGAAAATGAGCGACGGCGTTTCCGAACTGGTCGAACTGTGGTTCCGCGACATTCGCGCGTTCGCTACCACCTTTGACCTTCGCAGCAAAGACAAAGACTTCGGCCAGATGGTGCCGACCGCCCCGCAAATGATGCTGTGGGACGCGCTGCACAGATACTCGCTGGTTCAAATCCTCAAAGGCCGGCAAATCTACGCCACCACCGCCGCGCTGGTCTGGGCGCTGCGCGATTGCATCCAACCCGGCACCAACTGGTGCGTCGCCGCCCAGACCGACGAAACCGCCGTCGAAATCTCGCGCTTCTGCGCCCAACTGTACCGCGGCAACCAGGCGCTGCGACACATCCTGCCCGTCACCCGCGAGCGCGACCACGGCATCGTGTTCGACAACGAATCGCAAATCCGCTTCGGCCCCGCCAATTCCGAGTTCTGGCGCGGCGGCAAGACCCACGGCGCGCTATGCACCGAAGCGGCCATGTACGAGGACTTGGGCGCCACCCTCGCCAGCCTGGGCCAGTCCGTCCCGGCAAGCGGCAAAATCATCCTAGAAACAACGGCTAAGGGCGAAAACGACTACTACCACATGTGGATTGACCCGTCGAGCGCCTACCACCGCCTGTTCCTGTCTTGGGCCGACCACCCGGAATACTCCTGTGATCATCAAAGCTACCGCCCCGATGGCCTGCGCGAACTGCCAACCAACCTGACACCGATGGAGTTGGCCTACCTGCGCAAGGTCGGGCACCTACCGCGCGACAAGGTGATCTGGGCCATCGACAAAATCCGCACGCTGCCGACCAATAAGCGCCACCTGTTCGAGCAAGAGTATCCGCTGACCGCCATGGACGCCTTCGTGCTGTCCGGCGACAAGTTCATCAAGCAACCGCTGCCGCTGCCGCCCGACCCAAACACACCAATGGTCGGCGGCCTGCTTCGCCTGCTGCCGTTTGACCCGTCGCACCGCTACGTCGCCGGGGTCGATACCGCGTCGGGGGCCGAAACCGGCGACGCATCCACCGTCGTCATCCTCGACCTGGAAGCCAAAGCCGTCGCTGCGACCCTGGAAGTGCGCCTGCCGATCCCGTTGTTTTGCAAGGCCGCCCATCAGGCGCTCGCAGAGTACGGGATGCCGGTCACATGCGTTGAGGTCAACTCATTTGGCCTTGTCGTCATGGACGAATTGCGCCGCAACGACGTGCCGATGTACCTGCGCTTCACCACCGACGGCCTGACGCTCGAAACCCGCGAGCGCCACGGGTGGATGTCCACGGTGCAAACCCGCCCAATCCTCTACGGCAACCTGTTTTCCGCCGTGCAGGGTCCAGATGCCTGGCGCGTGGCCTGTCCGCGCTTGGCCCGCCAACTCAACGCGCTGGTGTACGACAAGAACGGCAAGCCCGCCGCCCCCAGCGGCCAGCACGACGACCTCGCCGTGGCGTTTGGCCTGGCGCTGCAAGCCATCGAGCAGGCCCACCCGCCGCAGCAAGGCCCGGCGTCGCTTATCCCGCACGCCCCGCGCTCGGTCGGCGAAGAACTGGCGTTCATCCGCATGTACGGCTACGAGGCGGTGCGCGCGTTCGCCGGCACCACCCGCGACACCGCCGATTTTCAGGCGTAGCAAAACAACCGCAAATTGCCGCTTGACATTGTGCGCGGTTAGTGTGCAATCTTGTACGCGCGCGCTTGTCGCGCCGGGTCGCCGCTGTTACGGGCGCTTGGCGATGCCGGCCAAAACGGGCACGCGAGCACAACATGGAAATTGGAACGACCCCGGCTCCCGCGCCTGCCCCAGCGGCAGCGCCACCTCCCGCAGCACCGGCACGACCGGCCAACTTCGCGGAGGCGTTCAGCAAGGCGTTGACCAAGCACAGCGGTTCGCCCGCCCAGTCGCAAGGCAACCCCCAGGAGCCAAGCGCACCATCGGCACCGACAGCGCCCGCCCAAGAAGGCGAAGCGCCAACGCGCCAACGCGCACCATCGCCGCCGCCGATCCCGCCGGCCGCCTACCACGCGGAACGCTCCAAGCGCCAAGAACTGCAAGCACAACTCGCAGTCCAGGCCAAGCGGTTCGCGGAAATGGAAGCGGAACTGGCCAAGCTTCGGCAAATGCCGGCTCAATCAGCGCAACCCCAAGCGTCCGCAGAGGATGCGTGGCTCGCGCAGTTGGCCGACGATGACCCTGCCGCAAAACTCGCGAAAAGCTTTGAGGAATACAAGAAGCAAAACGAGGAACGGTGGCAACAGGTCCAGGCGCGCGAACAGGTGATGCAGGAAGAGCAGCAGAACCAAGCCCTCGACGGCTTGCTTGAAACGCTGCACGCCCGCCTGCCGCACATGGAAGCCGATGCGGTTGACCAGTTTGCCACTGCGCTCCTGTTGGCCGAACCGGCCGACTCAAAACGTTCGATTGACGAGGTGCTTCTGCCACTGTGGAAGATGCACCAAAAGTTCACCCCGCCGTCAGCCCCGCGAGCGCCTAGCGCACCGGGAGCGCCGGCACCCAAACCGCCGCCGCAGATCGGCGCACCCACGACCCCGGCGCCGCCCCAGCAATCCAAACTGAAAATGGGCGACTTTGCCAAGTTTGTGACAGACCGATTGCGGCAGCAACAGTGAGGCTTCCCAATGGCAGCGTCCCTTTCGTCTCTCAATGACGTGCTGAAAGAAAGCTACGTCATCGACATGATCACCGACCAGCTCAACAACGACACCCGCCTGTGGCAGGACTTCGATTCGGCCACCCTGAACTGGACCGGCAAAGAGTGCATCATGCCTCTGCGCGTCGGTCGCAACTCGGGCATCGGCGCAGTCGCGGAGAACGGCACCCTGCCGACCGCCGGCCAGCAGACCTACGCCAAACTGTCCATCACCGCCAAGGGCGTGTACGGGTCGGCGCAGATCAGCGGGTTCGCGTTCGCCGCCGCCGCCAACACCGCGGGCGTGTTCCCCGGCGCGGTCCAGTTCCAGTCGGAAATGGAGAACCTTGTCGAGGACGTGCGCAAGATCATGCTCGCGTACCTGCTCTTCGGCAACGACTTCATCGGGTTCGTGTGGGAGAAGCAGAACGCCGCGGTGTGGGAATACTCCGGGCGCATGGACAACACCGAGGACACCTTCGCGGGCGTCAACGTCGGCGTGGGCCGCACGGTTCGGTTCTTCCGCTTGGACACCTATGCCCCGGTCGCGCCGGCCGAACAGGTCAACAGCATCGTCACCACGGCTGGCGTGCCAACGCTCACGACCAACGCGGCCATCAACACCGCGGCGGTCCCCACCAACGTCGTGCTGGGCGTCAACTACGTCACCGCCGTTCCCGGCGACCGCCAGGTGGTCAACGAGCCGAAGGGCATCATCGCCAACCTGACCGACCCGGACCACTTCGGCGAGGATCGCAGCACGGGCGGCCCGGCGGCCAACGCGCAACTGCGCAGCAACTTCCGCCTGGCTGACCCGAACGTGGCGACCTACAACCCGCTGACCACGGCGGGCTTGCAGGCCATCATGAGCGCCGCGGAGCGCCGCGCCGGCAAGAAGTTCGACAAGTACGTTTGCGCCATCGAGCAGATCATCGCCTACACCGACTTGCTCCAGGGCACGTCGGCCGGCAACCTGCGCGTCGATGTCAAGGACGGCAAGAAGCACGCCGACGCCGGGTTCACCTCCTGGGCCTACGGCGACATTCCGTTCCAGACGGTTGACTTGTGCCCCATCGGCACCATCTTCGGCGTCCACAACAAGGGCTACAAGAAGGCGGTGCTGTCGGCGGGCGAGTGGATCGACTACAACGGCATCATCAAGCAGGTTCCGGGCCTGGACGCGGGCGAAGCGCAGTGGCGTATGCTCTACGACCTGGCCTGCATCCAGCCCAACGCCCAGGCGGCTTTGACGGCGGTTCAGATCCCCGTCTAGCCAAACCATCCGCGGGCCACCGGCGTCGGGCTGTCGTAGTCCGGCGTCGGTGGCTTTGCCACAAGGAGACTTCCGATGCCAAATCCTCGCATTCTCACCGTGGACGAAAACAACAACCAGGCGCTGCAAGAACTCGCGGGGCCGATTCTGCCGGCGCTGTCTGCCACCGGCAACGATGCCGCGGGCGTCGCGGTGTGGTTTTTCAACCAACCCAACGGCGCAAGCACGCTCACCAAGGTCACGACTTTCGCCGGCACCATCATCAAGGTCTGGGCTGTCAAGACCGGCGGCGCGGGCGGCGCTGGTGACTCGGCCACCGTCAACATCGCGGGCGTAGCGAGCGCGGTCCTGGACTTCGCCACCGCAGCCGACACGCAGCAGGTCGAAGCGTTGCTCGCGACCATCGACGACGCCAACCAGAGCTTCACCGCTGGCCAGTCCATCACCTGTGTCGCCGGCAACGGCGCTGGCAACAACGCCGCCCAGGTGTACGTTCTGGTCGCCAAGGCGTAGTAGTACGCGCGGAGGGCGCGGGCATGGCCCAGTTCCTACAAACTGACGAGGAAGTTTGGGACGTGCCCGCGCTGGCCGCTGCGGCAAAGCGCCGTCAATCCGGCGGCGTGCTGCAAGGCATGGCGTCTGGGGCGCAAACCTGGGCGTCTGCCGGCTCTGCCGGTGGCCCGTGGGGCGCGCTGATTGGCGGCGTCGCTGGCGCAGCTGGCGGCGCGTTGGGCGCTTCGATGGAAAACGACGACGAGGATTCGTCGCGCCAGAAGTTCGCCCAGTTCCTGCAAGGCAAAGGCCCGTACGCGCAGATGGCGCAGTCAGGCATCGGCGTCGGGTCACAGTTCTTCAAGAAGAAATAGGCGGTCGCCATGGGGTTTGACGCCCTGTTTCGCGTTCCGGCAGCGATGCCCGACGATGAGCCTGGGGAAGTCATCGAACCCGGCGATACCGATTCGCCGTCGCTGTCCCCGGAGCAAATCGCCCGCTTCGCCGAGGACTTCTACGCGCGCAGCACGCCAGCGTACCAGACCTTTCGCGAATGTTCAGATGCGGTAAGCGGCTTCCGTTCCAGTCGGTACACCCTGACGCCGCAAAGCAGCGGGTCGGCAATGGCCTCGTACATGCGCCCGCGCGACGTGTGCATTGGCCTTGTGCAACCACTGTTCCGCAACGGCGTCGCCCGCCTGTCAACCGAGATGCCGTCCGCTGGCGTGGTCCCCGCCGACGAAAGCGCCATCGAAATCCAGCGCGCCCAGGCGTCGGAGCAAGCTCTGCGCTACCTATGGCGGGACGCGGAGATGCGGCGCACGCTAACATCGTTCACCGAATGGCTACTTGTCCACGGCACCGCCGGTTTGCTGACCTGCATGGACCGCGGCAACGTGCGGGTCAAGGCCATTCGCGCCGAGGACTTGCGGTGCGAGCCTGGCTGTGAACCAGAGGACGCCCGCTTTGTCGGCGTCGTTCGGCGCACCACCCGCGCCGACTTGCTGCAACAGTTCCCCGACCACGCCGACATCATCAGCGCCGCGCCCGCCGCCCGCACGATGTTGTCCACGTCGCAGTACCTGTCGCAGACCGAAGCTCCCGACCGCATCGAGGTCTTGGAAGCCTACTGCGCAAGCGGCCACTGGTATTTGCTGGCCGGCGACAAGGTGCTTGACCAGGGTGTGACCCCCGGCCAGTGTCGCCCACTGCAAATCGTGCGCTACACCCGCATCCCCGGCGAGTTCTTTGGTCTTGGCATGGTCGAACCGGCGCTTGACGCCCAATACGCCTACACGACCATCATCAACCAGACGCTGCGCAACGCCCGCCAGATGGCGAACCCCAAGGTGCTGATCGAGCGCAGCGCCAAGGTTGACCCCAACGCCTTCACCACCCGCACCGGCGAAAAGGTGTTCTACACCGGCGTCAAGCCCGACGTGTGGGTGCCGCCGCCGATGCCGCAATACTTCTCGGCGCTGCCGCCGCAGTTGCAGGCGCTGATTCACGACCTGACCGGCGTTCACACGACGACCCTTGGCAAGCGGGCGGTCGGCATTTCGTCGGGGCGCGCCATCGAAGCCCTGTCGGCCAACGACCTCGCCCAGTTCCAGGGCACGCAGGACGCCATCGAGGACGCGGTGCGGCGCACGGCCAAGGCCATGCTGCTCTACCTCAAAGCGTTCTACCCCGCCGAGAAGGTGATCAAGATGTTCAACGGCGCGGGCCGCAGCATCCTTGCGACCCTGCGCACAACCGACATTGTTGACGACCCCGACGTGTTCTTTGAGGCCGGCACGCTGTTCAGCAGCGAGGTCAAGGACCGTGACCAAAAGACGCTCGACCTGTTGCGCTTGGGCCTGATTCAACCAGACCAGGCCAAGAAAATGCTGTCGTTCCACTTGGACCCGATGGCCAACGTGCAGACGATTGCGGACATGGCGCACGCCCAGAAGTTGCTTGCGACGGTAGCCAGCGACCCGACCGTCACCGCCGTTGAAGTGTACCCAACCGACAACCTCAAAGTCTTGGAGGAAGTCGTTGGCGGGTTCCTGCGGTCGGACGACATTGACGCGCTGGACGCCGCCGCCAAGGAGCGGGTGCGCGCGTTCTACAAGCAAATCGTCGCACTGTCCGCGCCGCCCATGGAGCCGCCGATGCCTGGCAAACCGGGCAAGCCTGGCGCACCCCCGGCCCCCGTGCCAACCGGCGGCGGCTTCCCCGGCGACGTTGACCTGACCGCTCCCGCCGACCTTGCGCTGTCCGCCGCAGAGGCGCAAGATGGGCAGGGCACCGGCGAAACAACCGGCATGGCGGTGTAGCGATGCTGACCGACGAAATCGCCACCTACTGCCGGCACATTCTGGACGACCCCAACACGGTTTTCCTCCCCAACTCGCTGCTTGTCACGTTCCTGCAACGCGGCTACAACGAGTACCGGCGCATGTTGCCGCGCGAGGCCCGCGAGATTCGCTACGCGCCGACCGCGCTTACCAACGTGCAGGCGCTGAACCTGGACGGCACCCTGTTCGGCAACCCAGCCACACAGGCCCGATGCCAGGAAATCACGCGCGTTCAAGCGATTGACCCTTCGACGCAGCGCGTCATCCAATTGTACCAACCGGTGTCGGGGTTCTCCGCGCTCGGCCAGGCGACCGGGTGGGCCAACTCCACCGCGTTCACCGGCAGCGCGCCGACGTGGTGGCTTGACCGCCGTACCCTGCGCTTCGGTGCGCCAATCACCGCGACCATCGAGATCATCTACATCCCCGACGACGCTGGGGTGTTCACCGTTGGCAACATCGCGTCCGGCTCCGGCGCGTACCTGGACGACTTCGACCAGTGGCACGAAATCATTGCAATCCTCGCGGCGCAGCACTACGCCATGAAGGACGGCGCTCTGTCGGCTCCAATCCAAACGCGGCTTGCCGACCTTCGGATGCAGATTCAGCAACACTACGCGGAAACCCGCAGCGGCGAAGGTAGCCGCTACGTCCGCGACGACTACTCGGGGTGGTAAATGTTTGACCTGGGAATGCTCCAAGGCGCGGCCAAGCGCAAGGCCGGAAAGATGATGCCGCCGCCCGGCAAGACCGAGGTGGAAGTGACGGTCGAGGCCGACGACGACGGCGCTGGAGACGTTGCAGCTGAACTCGCCGCGTGCGCCAAAAAGTACGGCGTGCCGCCTGAACAGATGCTCGCGGACTTCAAGGAGTTTGAGGCGCAGAAGTACGGCGGCGGCGGCAAAGAAGAACCCATGGAACCGCCGGTGGCCGAAGAGGCGTAGGGTGTCCGCGTGGCCAACGAGTTGCCAACGATTGACGCCACGCCCAAGAAGGGCATGGACTTGCGTTCGCTCGACAAGGGCGGCGGGTCGCCGTTCCTTGGCAACGTCGTCCCGCGCAATGGCGAGTTCGCGGTGCGCGCCGGCTTTGGGCTTGTGCGGCAGTACGCGACCACGCTCAACTGTGGCGTACTCTACCAGACCGGCGACTTCGGGTTGGGGGAGTGCATCGGAGCGTTTGCCTTCCGCACGCCGTTCGGCCACGACCAAATCCTAGCCGTCCACCCGCTGTACGCCTTCACCGGCGACTTCCGCAGCGACGACCAGAACAGCGAGTGGATGGCTGGCGCGCGCGCCCGCACGATGGCGGGGCTGTCGCTGCACGTCCACGACCTGCACAGCGGGCGGCACTTTGAGTTCGTCTTGCACAGCCAGCAGGCGGGCACCGACGACTTGGAGGACGTGCTACCCCACGGCGCAACCCGGTTCAACGAGGACCATTCGCGGTGGTACGTCCCGGCGCAAGAACCCACTTGGGCCATCTTCGCCCCGATGCTGGGCCGGTGCGTCATCCTTATCGAAGGGTGCGGGCTGTGGACCTACCGCCCGGTTGACGGCCCGCGCACGCCAGACCGCAAACTGGATTCGCTGGAGCGCGCGCGGCTTGGCCCATACGCGGGCGAAACGTCGGGGTTGTCGCCGCTGGAACTTGCGGACGGCGCATTTACCGCCGATGGTGTCCAGTACGTCACCCAATCGCTGTTCCCCAACCCGACCGCCATGTGCCTGCTTGGCGACCGCATGGTGTACGCCAGCGGCAGCACGCTTTTTTTCAGTGACGCCGGCCGCCCCGATTGCATCACCGCCGGCAACCTGCAACTGCTCCCAACGCAAGAATCGGTGACGCTGCTCGCTGCGGTGCGCGGCAACCTGTTCATCGCCACCCAGACGCAATGCTGGCTCTACCAACCGAGCAACGGCGACGCGCTTGTGACCGGCGGCCAACTTGTCAACGTGGCGCAGTCGATGGGGTGTGCGGCGCAGCGGGCGGCGGTGCTTGCCGACGACGGGGTTGTGTTCGCAGACCGCAGCGGCATCTACTCCTACGCGGGCGGCGTGACGCTCAAGCACCTGTCGGAGCCAATCGATCGCCTGTGGACCGACCCACAAGGGTTGCAACTGCCGTGGACCAACTACTACCTCACCAGCGGCATTACAACGCTCGTTGACCCGCAACCGCCATCGCGCGTTGGCATCCGTGAGCAAACGCCGCAGTTCCGCTTCGCGTGGGACGATGTTCGCAAGCAACTGATTGCGTCGCTGGACGACGTTGCGCTTGTGTACACCGACGGCTTCGGGTGGTCGGCGTGGGCGTGGTTCAGCAACGCGGGTGGCGGCAGCGTCGTTGAGGCTCGCGCCAATCTCGCTGCGCCAACCGTGGTGACGGTGCGGGACCAGGCTTACATGGTCGCCGGCCCCTATGCCGTGACCTACCTGGACAACGCCACCGATGTTGAGGCTCCCAACCGCTCCTGCGGCCTGTACCAACTCGGGCGCGGCGGGGCGCTCGACGCCAGCGCAGACGCCGCCCGCGAGGATGAGCGCGCGCCGGTTGGCGGGTGGATCAAGTCGTCGCAGGCTCCCGTAGGCGGCGGCCCAGCGTTCCTGCTTGGCGAGCCGATCCCAGTGCCCGCTGGGTTTGTGTCCCCTGGCGGCGCACAGGTTTTCCGCACCTACTGGCTGCCGGTGTCCATTTGCCGTAGCCCGTCCGTTGGGTTGGTCAACAACTACACGCTGCACTTCCAGTTTGACAACACCCGCTGGACACCGCGCTTTGTCGCCGCCGCACCGTCGCCAGAAATCGACTTCGTGGTGCCAGGCGAGCGCATTGCGTCGGTGGCGGGGTACGCGCAGGGTGGCCCAAATCCGGGCGTGGCCGAGGCGCAAATCTATCTCGCTGGTGTGCCAGACCGCGCCGGCAACGAGGTGCGAATCTCCTGGGATGGCGCAACAGGCGTTTGGGCCACGCAACCCAACATGGCGCTCGGCATCACCGGGCCAGACCTTGTGATTCTGTTGCCGTTCATCTACATCGGCACGGACTCAGCGGTGTCGATTCCTGCATTTGCCGGACCAATGAGCGGCAATGTCAACGGGTTGGGCGCGCTAGCCGACATTTACTACTGGACCGCGGGGCGCTACCCCAACCAGAACACGGCGCTGGAAAATCGCCGGCAGCCGGTGGATTGGGCGGTCAAGACGGCCAACTTCCAACTTGGCGGCGACGAGTTCAAAGTTCGCGGGGTGTTCATCACCGCGATGCACCTGGGGAGCGCGGCGGTCAAAGTCGCGCCGGGGTGGCCGTTTGGCCCGCTCAACTCGGCCACATCCAGCGACTATCGCGACTATGCGGCGCAGTCCATCGACTTCGCGCAAACGCCGCCGGGGAACAGTCTACAAGCGAGCATCCAGCAGCAGCAGCGCATCCAGGCCACCACAAACGGCAACGTGGTCCCGCAAGTCAAGGTCGGCAACGGCATCGCCCGGTGGTCGGATTCGACCGCTACCAGCAACGGCAACATGCTGATTGACGACGCGGCGGTGGACACCTTGGCTACCAGCGACGGCACCCAAGGAACGCGGTGCAGCGTCATGTTGCACGGCACCATGAACGCGGAAACGGAATCGGTGCGCGTGGGGCGCGTCGAGGTGGCCGTTCGCCCAACTGGCGCACGCCGCCGATGGTTCAACCGATGACGCCGGAAGAGCAGGCCGCGCAAGACGCCGAGATCGACGCCGAGTGGAAGGCGGCGGCAGGTCGCGCGCAACAAGAAGCGACCCGAATGACCCCAGAGCAAAAGCATCGGTTCACGCAGTTCAAGGCGGGACTTGATCAGGCGTGGAATGACGCCATCAACGCGTTTGGGGAGAGAAAGGCTGGCGACAACTTCCACGAATCGCCGCAAGCCATGGCGGCGGCACGGGCGTCCGGGCAGTTGAAAGAAATGCTGATCCGGCCCGATGAGCGCGGTATGCTCGATAGGCAGATTGAGTTTTGGGAAGACGATGTTGTGCCCTATGGGCAACTGTTCGGGTCCGGGTTTGCCAGTGAGAAATCCGCCAGCAAGCGCAAAGCCGCTGACGATGCCAACATGCGCAACGCCCAACTACGCCAAGTGTGGGGCGCAGACGCGCCAAAGACCGCGCCGGCAGGTTGGGGCGCAGACGGCAACTTTCTGCGTGAACTGACCAGCCGCACCGGCCTGCCCGCCCAGTGGTGGACCAACGACAAACTGACCGCAGCCGCCCGCCGCAAGATGGTGGCCGACCTCAAACGGAAGAAGTGATGCCACAAGCGGTCGCAATCGAGGTGTACGCGGAGGCCATGGACCCGCGCGAGCGGCAGAACCTGACCGCCCGCAACGCCTTCTTTGCCAACGTGGGCCGCGTTGCCCCGCTACCAGAGCGCGAACCCGTGCGCGGCTCCGCCATCCTTGGCCCTGGCAACTACCCCGGCGGCAGGGTGCCGGACGGCTCCGACGTGACCGGCAACGGTGCGCCGGTGTGCGGGCAGTTGGAGTTCATCGGCCAATCGGTGATTCGCGGCGTGGTCCTCAAAGACGGCGCGGTTGTCCGCAACGGGGCGATGGTGCGGCTCATCGACTGCGACATTCGCGCGCCGGTTGTGGTGGACGCGGGCGGCATCCTGATTGTCGTCGGCAGCCGGTGGCTCAACCAAGTGGCACTTTGCATGAACGCTGGCGCTCCGGCAAACTGCGTGTCCGCCGCGAACATCGGCTGGAACCCCGGCCCGACGCCGCACGTCAACACCACGGTCATTGGCGAGGCTCCGTGAGCAATCGGCTACTACCGCAACAGTTCGGCGCTGGGACCGACATCAGCGGCACCCGCATTGAGCAGGCGTTGGACGCCCTGGTGCGCGTGTATAACGACGTGCCCGCCGACCTTGTGAAGCGGCGGTGGTGCCCGTCGCACCTCGTCGCCAACTACTCGCCATCGCAGGACAATGGCGTTGTCCAGCCGCGGCAATTGCCATGGATGGCGAACCTCAACGGCATCGGCGGTGGGTCTTCGTCAACCTTGGAGCCGCCAACCGAAATCCAAAACCCCCAGCGGGTCAAGTCGTGCGCCGTCCCGACCGTCACCGAGGGCAACCTGTTTGTTTGGGAGAGCGCCTTTGCCAACGCGCGTCCGGTCATCATCTCGGCGCTGTCGTTGTTCGCCGAGTTCCAGGGGCCAGGTGGCGGTTCCGGGCCGTATCAAAACAACTGGACCTACGGCGTGGCCCCACCCGCGCTGCCTCCCGGCCTTTTGGCTGGCGACCCGACGACCGACTTCACCTTCCAGTTGGCGGTTGACGACGGGTGGGACATCGAGAACCGGCGCAAACTGCGGCAGGAAATCTTGCTGTGGCGGTTCCGCAGCGACGCCTTCTTTTCCGATCCCAAGTTCAGCGCCGCCGCCGACACCCTGTTGCCGCCGCACCCAATCGGCAAGTGGCAGGGGCACGCGCTGTTGACCACGCCGCTGGTTCTCATCCCGGCGTACAGCCGCATGCGGGTGCAAATGACCATCCCGTATTACGTTGGCGGCCTTGCAACATCAACATGGGGGTCGCGCCCATGGAAGCGCAACGCATGGGCTGTCCACGCTGAAGTGTTGGAGGCGACGCGATGAGTGACCAGTTTGCCGCGCCGGCGTTCGCTCGCGGTGTCAAGCTTTGCGTCCAGCACGTGTACGTCACGCTCGCAGACTTGCAGGCGGCGGCGGCGGCGGCCAACGTGGAGCGCACCGCCGAGCAGTTAGCGCCGTGCCGCATCGCCTGGACCGACCCCTGGATTGGCGCCGAGGCGGCGGAAAATGGCGACCCGGTTGCCATCTGGCCTTTCACGCTGCCGCCGTTCCAACAGTTGTTTGAGCGCACCACGTTGCGCGACCCGGACTACCCGGTGACGCTGGCGGAGGTGTCGTTCGGGTGGGATCAACGCGGCGAGCCTGGCGGCATTGTTTCGCCTGAAAGCACCAGTTCCGAGGGGAAAATCACGGCGCCAGACATGAACCGCTACGACATGGTATTGAGCCTGTTTGAGCGACAACCAAGCCTCGTCGCCGGCAGCAACCCGATGGCCCCGCGCGAAGTGTTGCGCCTGGAAATCGACGGGCCGAACGCCTTTGGCAACGAGTTCGCCCGCCAGAACCCGTTGCTCATTGAACCGTTGAACATCCCGCTCAAGCCGTTCATGGTGTACTACTGGCAGTTGAGCGTGCCGGGCTTATACAGCGCCGCCGGGGTTGTGCCTGGGCCGCCAGCCCCAACGGTTGAGCAGTTGGCGATGCCGGCGGTGACGCTGACCGCCACCATTCTTTCGCCGCTGACCGCCCGCGACCGGGTTGCGGACCTGGCCGACCCCGGCATCCAAAACATCCCGGTCAAACACCAGGGCACCAAGACCGGGACCACGGTTGCGCTGACGACGCCAGCCGCCAACGCCATCATCACCGGCGACGATGTGCAGGCGGGGCTTGGCGGGTTCGACGCCGTTGCGCGCGACAGGATGCCAAGCGGGTACGGCGTAGGGCATGGCGCGGTGGGCGACCCCATGCAAGCCGCCGACGCGCCGCCGACTGAAATGCTGGCGAACGACGCCTACTACTCGGTGATCATGATCCCGATGTGGCACGGTCAGCGCCGCAATTCGATTCGCAGCGTGGACGTTCCAGCGGCATACCTGCCGTATGCGCCAGACCCGTTCGCCGCGCCGTGGCCGGGACCAACCGAGGACCGTGTTGCGATCCGCGTCCCCAGCAACTTCGTGCTGCACCACGCTTTCGCCGTGTGGAACGTGTATAGCCCGCCGTCGCTGAACACGCTTGCGCGCGCAAACGCTGGCGTTGCCCCGGTTGGCGCGACCTACCGACAGCGGGTTGGCATCGGCATCCAATGCGGGTTGCGGTGCGACAACTTCACGCACCAACAGGTCGGGTTGCTGGACTTCACCCCAGCGACGGCGGCGACATTCACGCTGGACAGTTTCGACCTCGACGAGGGTGGCACCCCTTGCTACCGCCTGATGCAGATCCCGCTTGTCAACGCGGGCGCGGCGTGGAATTTGAATTCCTGGTTCGCCAGTGGCAGGCCGTTCTTTATGGGCGACGCCAACACGACGACGGCGACCCGCTCAAACTCGGTGGTCGCTGGTGTGTTCGCCCCTCCGCTAACCGCAGGCGGCGAAACCATGCTTGAAGTTCGCTGGGAAAAGTCGGACGATCCCGCCGTCGGCCTGGACGGTGGCCCTGCGCAGGCGGTTCGGGTCGGGCAGGGCGGCGAGTGGGT
>JAAOEI010000377.1_pt1 | contig 17602 bp, 40 predicted proteins | sample 7059261 | NCBI WGS metagenome assembly JAAOEI01 (sample SAMN14008812, study PRJNA610033) | viral metagenome | isolation source: viral particles filtered from seawater | place: China: Hangzhou Bay, Yangshan Deep Water Harbour | collected 2017-10-31
GTGACGGCGATTTGCTTCAACTGTTTGCGGCGGTGGATGTCGAGGTGTGATTGCAGGCGTATTTCCTCGACAGGGCGCATGGCGTACAGGTCTTTGGTGTGGCCCTCGCCGAGTCCATACCAGCGCCCTGCGCCGCCTCGCGTCAGGGCATAGATGCGTTCTGGGTGGACCTTGGCACGTTTCAGGATGTGCCGAATCCAGGGAAGCCAGTACAGGACTTCGAAGCCGACTTCTGAGCGCCATGGCCCCAGGACGATCTGTCGGTTGGTATGTGTGAGCCGCTGCAACAGCCATTGTTCCGCCGCCAGTCGCCGCATCGTCCCTCCGATCACTCCGTATCCTCCGTGGGTGGGGCTGGGGGTGCCGCTGGTGGGGACTGAAGAGCAGCTTCTATGCCCTCGATAGTCCCGCTGGCCTGAAGGGTCAGCCTGTACATGCTTTCAATGAGCGCCTTGTTGGCCGCTTCGAGCTGGCGGATGCGCCCCTCCAATTCCTTGTTGCCAGCGTTCACGTAGTGGGCTTGTTTGCCCAGCGCCTCTAGGTCTGACGCTCGCTCTGATAGGTCGTCCTTCAGTCGGGCGATCTCTTTGGCGCTCTCCTGCTCCTTAGCGCGAAGCCCCTTGATCGTCTCGGCAGCGTCTCGCTGGACCGCGTGGTAGCACGGCGAGCAGAACCGCATGCCCCGTGTGATGCGGATGTCGGCCCCACATTCAGAGCACTCGCGCTCTTTCAGGTGCTCCTGCTCCTTGGCGCGGTAGCCGGCCATGAAGTCCTTTACGCACATCTTCCAGTTGACTAGGCCTTCCGGTGTCCTTGTTTCGCGCCTTCCCGCGCGGCCATTGGCATACGCCTCGGCCTGCGCTTCAAGGGTGGGGGCTACCCCCGAGGGGGCCACCACAGGAAAAGCAGCAATAGGACCATTGCAATCAGTGCCGCTGCCGTCACCACTATCCCTAACACGTCGTTGATCATCGTCTCTCTCCTGGCCCCTGAGCGTGATTACGTCCTTGTCGTCTGGGGCGATCCCGTCGTGTAGCAAGGACGTGTGCGTCATGTTAGCGTTCTCCTGGTCCATGATTGCGGACTCGTCCCCCGGTGCGATCTGGGCGGGCAGAATGCACTTGCCGTCTGGCGGCGGGGCCTTGACGTCGGCGTAGACGCAGCCGCTTGAGGGCGTGATCTCCTGGGTGTCTCTGTGGGCCGCTTGCGTTCGTCGAGACCCGTGCATATAGGCATTCGTGCTCACGTCCCACAACCGCGCCTCGTCAGGGTGGTCCCTGTCCCATGCCTCGTCTGAGTAGGCCCGCGCCTCCTCGATCGGAGCAGGTCCCGTCGCTGTGGCGTCTCCCGCGCCTGGGGGGTTGGGCGCGACAAGCTCGACCCCGCAGTCTGGACACTCGGCCGGATAGGAGCCGATACCACAGCGGCGTCCACACTGCTCGCAGACTCGGCCAATCGGATACGTGTCGGGTGTCGCTCCCCTCTCAATAGCAGCGAGCAGGGCGTCACACTCGTCTCTGGACAACACCGGGACAATGCCGCGCAGCTTGCGTAGGGCCGACTCCAGGGCGGGCGTCTCCGCTGGGTGTGGGGTGTCATCAGGCATCAGCCTTCCCTCTCAACCGCAGCACCTCTTTCGCCAGTTGCACGATGCGGCACCGTGGATGATCCTGCTCGCAGCCCTCCCAGTGCGTTGCCCCGCGATCGGCCTGCTCCGCGTTGATCAGGGCTCGCAGTTGTGTCTCCGTTAGGGGCTTCGTCACTCTTTGGACCCTTCCCGCAGGGTTAGCGCGTCCACGATCAACTTGCGTTCTTGCAGCGACAAGATCACGACCGGGTCCGACAATGGGTCGACCGTCAATGGGTCCACAGGGTGCGCGGAGAGCCACTCGGCGACCTTGCTCGGTGGATCCGATGCCGAGAGGCGGTGGCGGGTAGTTGATGGCCTACGGTCAACTACGACGATCTCTTGCGTTTCAGCGCAGCACCGACAATGCAGCATCATGTAACGCACCTCTTCGCCCTCACTGCCTCCCTTAGAGTAGTCCTGGCCCGTGTGATGGAAATCATGACCGCCGCACGGTGCTCCGGTGTTGGTATTGTCAGCCATATCCTCATCTCTCCATGTGCCACTAAATGGCGTCTCCGCTGAGGGGTTAGTCATCACTTGGCCTTGGTATCCGCAAATCGTCGTTACAGTCAGCGCAGGCAACCCACACACCACCAGCAGGCCAGGCGTGCCAGCCGATACCGCCACAACTAGAACAGCTCTTAGTCGTCAAGCCAGTTCCCCCCAGATGTCTCTGCGTCGCCGAAGGTGCAAGGGCCGCACAAGTCCGTCAGCGGCAGGATCGGGCTTGCGCCGCAGGCCATACAGGATCCTCGCCAGTCCGGCTGGATACGCGGGTCGTCTGCGTCCAGCACGCGGCCGTTCTCCGTAACTCGCGACTTCTTCTTGGGCGTCTCCGCTGAGCGTGGGGTGTCAGTCATCGGCCCTCCAGAATAAGCAACGGCACCGTCGGCACAAACAGACGCGGTAGTGTGTTTGCAGGCGTGGGTACTGCGTGCCGTTCGAGGCTGTTGGCATCGGCCCTTCGAACACCAGGTCAGCCTCGATGTCAATAGCGTCATGGCCACGAAGCCAGCACGTCACGCCCGTGATGAGGCTCGGCCATACCGGAGTCGGGGACTTGGTGGCAAACTGGCGCGGGGCCTCCCCCGCTGGGTGGTCAGCAGTCATCTTCAACCCTCACCCTCGACTTCAGCCGGGTCACCGTGTTCTGAAACGCCCGCTCAAGCAACTCTGGCGGCAATTCGAGTGGATAGACACTACCGCTACGAGCCATGCCGGCCATTACGCAGTCAGCGATGAAGTCGAGCACATCCAGCAGATCAACGTCGTCTGGTATCCCATCGTCCTGTTGTAGATGATGGCGGTTCACTTTCCGGTGGTTGTCCCACCAGCCGGTCTGCGCAAAGCCGGTTACGAAGTCAGCGTGAAAGTAGTCAATGCCCGTGATCTTGTCGTGGTCGTGGACCTCGGCCAATTGCCGAATGCGGCCCACGAAGAACTCCAGACCCGCACGAACATCCTCGATGTGCTGGTGTGAACTGGCCAGGAGCGTTTCCTTAGACGTCGTCTTGAAGTCGCAAGTTCGCGTGTCTGCCGTCGGGCTCGGTTTGATGATGATGTTGGGCGTGTCACTCTTGGGCATCGTGTGTCTCCCTCAAGAGAAGTCCCCCACGATCAGATCCCAGGTGCCCGCACCGTGCCCGATGCAATGGACACCAACCCGATGGCGGGCTAGACCGTTCGGGCCGCGTTCGGCGTGGTTCTCTCGATACCACGCTGGCGGGTTAGGCTTGTCTCGCAGCCATTTTCTGTTCGTGACGATCGCTACGAGATCCTCCGGCGAAATATCGTCGCCGTATTCGTCTCTGATATGGCGGAGTCGCGCCTGCCAGTCTGGCCAGTCATTGATGCCTTCTTCGGGATAGACGTGCAGGGCAAAACACCAGCCGCCGGACGACTTGCCGATGTGTCGCTCTGCTCCGCCACGCCCGCACGTTGGACACGACTCTTCTAGGACTTCGTAGTAGTTAGTTCCCATCCTGTGCCTCCCGATCGAGTTCGGCTTGAATGACTGAGATGGCGTCCGCGCGTGTCCAGTCGCTTCGGTGCTGATCTAAGCCGCGCCGGCTCCATACCCGCAAACCCACAACCGCGTTGCTGTCTCGCGCCAGCGCGTCCACAATCCGCTCGGCGAGGGCTTTTGCTGTCGCGTGGGGGCTAGGCATCAGTTACAACCCTCAATTCGCAGCTCGGCAAACAGCGCATCCCATGTCGTTGCCACGGGTGCATCGGCGCGCTTGAAGCGGTTGAACGTCTGGGCCTCTTGGTAGGCAATAAATACGGCTATCCCGATGCCAATCGCCAGCGTCAGCGCAAACGTCAATATGGGTTGTTCCACTAGCAACCACTCAAGTTTCTCTTTCACGGCTCCTCCGTAGGTGTAGGGACGTCCAGGGTTGCGATGGCGGCTCGCAGACCGGAGTTCATTGACTCAAACAATCTGTCGGCCTCCCCGCGTAGGTTCCAGACCTTCCGGAGCGCCGATACGGCACGATCGTGATGGCGTTGGTTGGGACATGGCCACATCTGCTTCTCGCAGTACTTGCATCCCTCCCGCGCCATCTTGAGAAAGTCTGGTGTCATGTCAACCTCCCGATGAACAGGATGCCGTCAGACACCGCGGGGGTGAAGCTCTGACCCGTCCTGAGCGTGATCGGTCCTGTGATTCCTGGCATGTAGTACACGCCCTTCCAATCGCGCTCGACGCGCAGGGTTTCGATGCCGACTGGTTCGCTGTTCGGGTACACGACCATCACGCACCGACCATCATCGGCTTGGGCGTGGTCTACCCGCACGCGGTCGGTGGCAGCCAGAATGCGCTCACCAGCGAACCGATCCCCACCATGGAATAGCCGGTCGAACGCCATGATGTCCTTCGGAAGCGCCTGGATCAGTTCAGCCGTCTGGTGCCACCCCGGCACGTCCTTGAAGCGGCCCTCGAGCTTGACCCCGTGGCTGCACATGAACGTCGGCACCTGCCGATAGACAGCCGTCGCCGCCATGTACAGCCCGTACCGCCACGGGGCATCCATCCAGTCTTCTGGGTAGTCCATGCCGGACACCCACGCTCCGGGGCCGGTCTGGCCGTTGTGATACGGCCGCAGGTTCATCCCCGGAGGTTCGCCGCTCCAGCCGTGTGACCGCACTGCCGTCTCGTAGGTCAGGCTGAAGGTGTGGCGCACTTGGTCGCCCCACCGGTTCCCACGGTAGTTGTGGGCGTAGGTGAACGGGGACCAGTCGGGCGTCCACATATCTAGTTCCAGTTCGCTGCCTTCGCCGGCCGCTGCGGACGTGGCATAGAGGTGATTCGGGTTCACATCCCGCACGATCTGGAGCTGCCGCTCAACCTCGCGTGGGTCGTGCTCCCAACTATCGGATGTGCCGAGTATCTCGTTCTGGCACTCGATCAGCGCGAACCAGTCCGGGTGCCGGCGCACGACATCAGCCAGCCACCGGAAGTACTCGTCTTTCTCCTGCCGTGTGACACCCACCGAATCCCCAAGGGCGACGTGATGCATGACCCCGTAGTCTTCAGACCCAATGCGCCAGAACTCCTCAAGGCGCTGTCGATGGACGGGATTGCTGGGATCTAGTTCCCTGCCGGCCCAGAAGGGATGTTCAAAGCGCCAATTAATTGACGTCCATCCACGACAGACAGGTTGTGTCCCGGCAGCCACGCCAAGATCGCGCATGTCGGCAAAGGCGTCGTGCGTCTCTTGCTCGCGTCCTTCGACAAACGCCATCGGGAGATCGCCCGCGTGGATCCCTAGCGGAATCAGGTAATCACCGTGTTGTGTGAAGCCCCCATCGAATCCAATCATGCCAATCGTGGGGGCTGGACTAGGGGAATGGTCGTACCAGCCCTGTGTCGCTGCCTCAATTGTCGGGAACCGGTCCGACTCAAAGATCAAGCGCCAGTGGATGTGCCGGAGATCCTGCACGGTGAGGGCGCGGCGTTGCGCTTCGTCCGAGGCGTACCAGCGGCGTATGATCGCCTCGGCGTCCTGCGTGCTCGGCATGTCGCCGTGTTCCAGCCACCAGGCGTACGTGAGTTCAGTTGTCATGTCTCTCCTAGCCACTCTCCCGTGGCAATCTCCACAAACCGACAGACCCCATTGGCCCCAAGTTTCCCTGTCTCAATATCGAACACTTTGCCCGTGCCAAGTCCTCCGTCATAGAGGCCGTGGTGACGTCTACAGAGCACGATCAGTCCTTCGGGTAGGTGGCGTTGTTCTGGAGGGCGATTGACCGTCCTAGACCGCCTCCAGGGCTCCAGATGGGCCAATTCGAGCGGCCCGTCATGTGGGTCGTGGGGATATCGGCATCCACCATCGCGTTCAAAGACAGAGAGCCGTACGGCGCTGAGGATTTTCACCTCACGGCGCTTCACGGCGGCCTTCTCTTGTTTCCTGGTCTTGCCCTTTGGGAGCATCATGATTCCTTTTTTGGCGCTCCCAATGTCCCACGACGGCACCACGGACACATTGCGTCCTCTTTGTCGTCTTTAGACTTCAGGCTAAACGGACACATATTGCACGGGTACAATCTGAAAATTTTGGGCATCACAGTCCTCGAATGATCTTGACGTCTCGAGCGCGTTTCTTGCCGTCCAACTCATATCCGTCAAACTCCACCCGGTCGCCCTCTTGCAGATCTGAGAAGGGAAGTTCAGATTGCAGGGACACGTCCCCACGGTGGAAGAAGCGGTCAAACACCTCGTTATCGGCGGTAATGAAGCCGAAGCCCTGATCGAGTCTCAGTTTGCCGATTCGTCCGTGCATCACCGTCCTCGCTCCTCCCACTCTTCCACCAGATCCAGAAAGTCATCGAGATACATCGTGGCGGTGGCTCGCATACCGTCGTCCTTGCAGATCGCCAAGGGTGGACGGTTGTCGCCAGCTCCATGGAGATGTCCCGCTGCCTCTATCGCCTGCAGCAACGCGGCGCGGATGTTGGTTTTCTTCCCCTTCTTGCATTCGATCCAGAAGGGCGTCCCGTCCACATCGGGTGCTTCTGCGCCGTCTCGCGCCTGCCATCCACGCTTGACGCGGTCGCCAAAGATGTCACGCATGAGACGCGCGACGTCGCGTTCCCAGTCGTGCCCCTTACGCCGTGAGGCTTTCCCGCCGCTCATGTGAGGTTCCGATCAGAAGAAGAAACCATGACAGTGACTCTACGCCTATTTTCTACCCCGCGCAAGTTAATTCTGCACAGGGTGATTTTTGGCTCCGAAAGCCACGGCTCGTGACCGCCACGGGTTCCCGGCCTGGCACGTACACGGACGGTGCCACGTCGTACCTCGAGCATCCTCAAACCGCACCAGTCCCTGGTCACGGCAATCGTTACAGTAGTGACGCCAGTCCATCTCTCGGCCCCGTGGCATGAGTTCCCGCCAGAGCTCCGCAATCACCCGGTCAGCGTCTTCTTTCGGCAGGCCGTTCTTGACCGCCTCACAGCGGTCCCTCCACGCCTCCAGCATGGCCTGTGCGCCACGTACGGCCGGGTCGGCGTGTTCTGCCTTCCGTCGCTCCTGAATCTCACCTGGAAGCAATTTGTGGGGTTCTGGGCCTGGGGCAATCGTGCTCTGCCGGCGGGCCATACCAGAGACAACGTCTCGGATATCTCCCGGCAAGGGGAGGGCCTTCCGTCCCTCTCCAGCCTTCCAGGTGTGGATGATGTGCTGAATACCCTTCCGGACGAGGTCGAGATCGTAGGCTTTAAGGGTGTCCCAGTACAATTCGGCCTGCATTTCACTGATGGCGCGTTCTGACGACTCAGAGAGCGCCGCCAAGGCGGACGCAAACTGTTCACGACCGGCGGCCGCGTTGGAAAACGCCACCAGTCCGCTCATATCAGTTTTGGTTTTGGATGGTTGGATGTGGCCGAACTTGTTGATCTGGCTGATGAAAGTGTCGAGATCGTGTCGTCGTTCCACGATCCAGGCGTCATTCGCGCTCAGATATCGTTCCATTCTCAGCAGGAGTTCAGCGCGATCCAGCGACTTCTCGAGCCGTTTGAGATTCGCGCCGTGCTGAGCGCCTTTGACGACGAACTTCTCACCTGGGTACCGGAGTTCCCAGCGTGTGACCCATTCGGTGATCAGTGTTGGAATTCCCATCTCATCATCCAGAAGACAGACCCCACTTCTTACCGGGGGCCCAAGGGCACTCAGCTTGTCCGCATCCCCGCACCCGCCGCTAGGGTGTGGGTGTCACGCACCGAGCGTAGATCAACCCCACCCATCGCCAGCACGCTGGGCACATGCGCTCAAGCCGTGGTGTGTCTGTAGGTCCCTTGATTGGGGATTGGCAGACCGCGCACCTGAGCAGGCTTTGTGTCATATCTACTCTCGCTCCGTTGATCGCTTACCGGGGTCCACACCACGGCCTGTGGTTTCTCTCTCCCGGTCACGAATCGTCCGGGTCGCGCGAAATGGGCGCAAAGCGCGTTGCCCGTGGCCAGCTACACATCCGATGGGGTCTTCCGATCATCCTGCCGCACCACAACCCTTGGATCGGTCACTGGGTCCGTGTCGCACGGCCTCAAAAAGCTGGTGATCTCCTCAAGGCGCTTCTCAATACGCTCAAGACGGTAGATCAAGGACTGTCGGTGTCGATCTGTGTTTGCTTGTTCTGTACCGTTCATCTTCAGCCTCCGTCCGTGTCGGTAAGCGTGCGATCCAGGTAGCCCCACATGGCATCGGCCCACCTGTATTGGTCGGCTTCCGAAAGAGAGTCCCACCACATCTCTTCAACATTCTCGAACCGCACAGAGCACCCACGATAGTGGACATCCACGCGAATGCCGAGACGATCATCATATCGAAACACGTCAATGGCGATCTGATCCGGCATTTTTCCCGCACGTCTCCTGTTCTGGTACGTGTACCTTGCACCATCTTGACTCACCTTTGACACGCCTGACGTGCGTGCCTTAAAAGATTGCTCTTATGAGGGTTGTAAGAAGTTCTCCGTCTCTCCTCTGAACAGATGCGCGGACGCGGTACAGACGCAGCACGAGGGATGTACATCGCCCTCCCTGGTGTAGAGGCGCAGCTTCTCTGACACAGACGGGACGATCGTGATCGCGGCCCGTTCGACGGAGTGACAGAAATTAGGGCGCGGCTGGCCGTCAGCCGAATGCTGTCTGTGCGACGTGTGCAACGCGGTACCCAGCATTAAAGTCTCTCCGGACTTCCTCGGGCGCTGCTGGACTTGCTTGGGCGGGAACGTGTAAAATGAAGTTCCCGTCGTCGCTGGGTACAGCAGCGCACGGCGATTTTACGAGTCGGGCAGCTCCCAGGCTGCTCGGCTCGCTTCCTTTATACGCCTTTTCTCAACGAGACGCAAACGGAGGTGGCGCATGTGCGTGACAGGTTGAACGGTACCCTTGCGAAGTAGGTGTTCCACAAGTCACAGTTTCCCAGCATCCAGGCTCGTCGCAGACCTCTTCATACGAGTCGATGTCAAAGCACTCAGGGCACCCCATGCACTCATCGTCTGGATCAAATGGGTGGGCGGCTCTCAATAATTCACCCCTCGTGCCACGCCAACCGCAATTACGCCGCCTGACGCAGGCCACTTTATCCTTACTGCGATCAGTCATCCTCGATACCCCTCCAACCACGCATCCGCCATCCACCCGATCAACGGGTTGCTCCATACCGGCTTCCCCTCGGATCGTGCTTGAGCGCCTTGTTTCCGCGCCCAGTTCTGGAGTTTCATAGTTTCCCCGCCGGCTGGTTGCCCTGGCATCTTCTTTGCGGGTGCGAGTTGCACGGCCCACGGACAGCGGGGACTGTCGGGTCTGACGTAGTGTCTCAAAACAACCTCCCTGTGACGCAGACATAGACCGCTTGCCCGTTCCGCCGTTCACCGGTATCTCGCAGGACGCCGTCACGTACGAGGTCAGATCGTCGCTTTCGCAAGCTCTCTACCCGCTTGAGGGGTTGATCGTGTCCGATCTCGGCAAGGAGTTCATCTGTCGTCAATCCCTGTGGATAGGCGTCCGTGTACGCCTGTGAAACTGCAGCGCGGTCGGTCTCACGAATGCGCTTCGCGGCCTCATGGGATGTGTCGGGATCGTCGCCTCGGACGTTGAGAAACGCCTTACTGGGGTCGAAGGGTGGGGGGTGTCCAGCCATTCTAGTGAGCCAGTCCAGTAGCGCCTGATCTTCCGGTTCTGTTGGGGGTATCAACGAGAGCCATTCGATCAATCCCCAGATGTTCTGTGGCGGGTGATCCTCCGTCCGGGAGCGGGAAGGGGTCATAGTTGATGTCCTTTAAAATCTTCAGCGGCCTGTTATTGGCATAGCACCGCACGGCGTTTCCGATACGGCGGTACACCGATCCAGCCGAATTACTGTTCCGAGCTGTGACACGGGAGTCAGTGAGCCATCTTCGCGCAATGACCAAGTTTCGGTCGATGGGGGTATTCATCTCCCCAGACAGCAACGTATGAATGGCACGACGTAGTGTGTCGTGTGGTACGTGGTACCAGGCGTTGGCAAACACAGCCTTAACTGGAGCGGTGGTCACGCTGGGGATCTTCCGGTGTCCAAACTCTTCCATGACGAAGCTCAGCGCCCCGTGGTGGAGTTCGATAAACTCCGCCTGTTCTACAGGTGTTTTGATACGCTTGCTCCCCAAGTGCGCGTTGGCCATGCGTGTAGCGATCTGACTGCACATCCCCACTGCTGCGGCGGTGTCCCCGATGCCATCTCCGGCGATGAAGAGACGATCGCCGAGTCGCTTGGTTCGGTGCCCATCGACGGTGAGGCGGGATTCATTGTTGCACCCGAACACTACGAGGCTGATGATGCTGTGTCCTGACGCTACTACGGCGCTGAGTCGGTGCTGCCCATTCACCATCACGCCGAGGTGGTCAAAGGAGATTGTATCTGGGTGCAAGACCCCCCACCGCCCGCTTAGCATATCTACGGTCATCTTTCGCACGGAATCGGTGCTAAGGGTGCGATTTCTGGTGTTCTGTTGGAGCATTTCCTGCGCCGTTGAGGGGTCTATCAGCATTCGAGCCACGACAAACTCCCCTGCGTTCAGGTAGTGCTTCCAGAGTTCCCCGTCCACAATCGGCGTTTCTTTGATCTTTGTCATGTTGTCCTTCTCTTTTGGTTTTAACCAACCCTCCGCAACCGTGGGGCCTGCGAGTGATTCAGATTCACCTTCCCCTTGGCTCGGTCCCGTTGGGCCTGCCGTTCCGATCCGGCGACTTGCTGGGCCTCATTCCACGATCCCGGCCCCATTCCCTCGACGTAGGTGTGGGTCATCTTGTCCGCGTACTGCTCGAGTGCTGCATCGTAGGTGCCGTTCCACGCCGCCCGTAGTCGTGTCAGGAACTCCATGCTGCCTCCCTATAAGAAAGTCCGCCAGACCAGCGCCAGACTCACCAGGGTGAGCCCACCGGACAGGCCATACCCAGCCACCACCCACGCCCGATTGCCGATTCTCTGCCCCTCCAGGCCCGTCACAAAGCCCACATAGAGCAGGAAGGCCCACGCGCCACCGATCACCACCGATCCGAGCGCGATTGCGAGTGTCGTCATTTACTCCCCCCAGTACACTGTGTGCGGTTCTGGAATTACCACCGAGAGCTGCGCAGCGAGCGCACACCCCGCCTCGATATACGTGCTGTATTCGTCCCGATTAAGGTCTGTCGTCGTTTCGATTCCATACCAGCGTTTCAGTTCATCATGCACTTCCCCAGGGGTATACCCGGTGTACTCAGAGAGCAAGGCCACAATGACGCCTCGGTAATACTTCTCGGCCTGTCTCGAACGCGGGAACTCAACAGGAACGATGAAAAACCGCACAGGGCCAGGCTGCAGCCCTTCGAGATGCTGTCTCAGGGCGGAGCGGTCAATATCCACCAGCCGATGATCGGGCGTAATTCGGCCGGTGAAGATCGGGACTAGTGCCACGTTCCCTCCCTGCGATAATCCTCATCCGCCCGCTTGTACAGCGGCCGTGCGCGACATTCTCCACAGAGGTAGTAGTCTCGCCACGGGTGCCTGATCCACCCCCCGAGGTGGCGGATGAGATTCCGGACCGGCCTCCGGCAGCGAGCGCACCGCTTCTCACTGATCATGGCTTGTCTCGGTACGGACAGTTCCCCGCGTGTGTCTCACCCAACCGTGGGTCCGCCCCACACCAGATACAGACGCCGTCTGTGGTGGTCAAAACGAGATATCCGACGCATCCAGGTTGTTGTTAAGCAGGGACGGCTCGTCACTCTGCCGGGACACGCCGATCAGATCCTTGCCGAATTTCGACTCACGCACCTCAATCAGCACCGGCTCCTGTGTCTGGATCACCTCTTGGACTAGCGTCCCGACCCGCTCACCGCTCACCCATTCCCCGTCATCGTCTTTGAAGCGGGGCCAGAGGGTGTAAGTCTGTCCCGCATGGTCGGTTACGAGGTATCGCATCTTGCCAGATTTGGTCGGGTTCTCAGCGAAGCTTTCTAGCCTGACAGTGCCGGCGGGCGGAGCCTCGAGCACCTCTCCGGTCACTTCGTTGACGGTCGCGCCATCGTCCCGTGAGACGGTCTGGGCCTCGACAATAGGCACGGGCTCGGTCCCGGCCTGATCCATCTCCTCACGGGCGTACAGCCCCGCAAGCTGCTGCGGGAAGCCCTTACGCAAGGCCAACGCCTCGGCACACTTCCCGAGCATGGTATGGGGCATCTTGCGCCACATGAAGCCCTGTTTGTCACCGGGATAATACTCCGACCACCGCGCCGTGGCGGAGAACGGACACCGGGTGCCGGCGACCATGCGATACACCGTGACCTTCGCCTCGATCGGGTGTGTCTCGCCGTCCACGAAGATCGCGTCATCGTTGCCGGCGTATTCCCCGGAGTCGGCCGCACGCGAGCGCATGAAGTCGATCGAGGTGATCGGCGTATACTTCCCGTCGCGCTTGGTGAAATGGATTAGCTTGTCGAGCGGGTGGACGTTCCGCCGAGCGCAGTCGTAGAAAAACAGCTCCAACTCAGGGTCGGTGGCACCCTTGGCCACGGTCGATCGGATCAGTCCGATCTGGTCGTCCGTCACTTTCGGAGCAGTCAGCGCCTCGGTCATTCGTCCCCCTCGTCAATCGTGGCTTGTTCGTCTTCAGTCAAGAGTAATTTCCCGCTCAGGACGTCGATGAACGTGTTAATGGCTGGTATGGCGTCGTACCCGTTCGGCTCGTACTTCGCCCGCTCAATCGCCACTTTGAGCCAGGCCGGCCGCAGCATTCTGACGGCAATCGCGGCCGCGTCGTGTATCCTCGCCCGGTCCGCCGCTTTGAGGCGGTCAAGTGGTGCGTCCATCACGCGCATGGCTAATTCGTCGGCGATGTCATACACAATCCGGCTCTCTTCGAGCTGTGTCAATAGCGTCACTGCTCACCCCCTGGTACGAGCCGATAGAGATCGGCGACTGACTCATAGCCAAGCGCGAACGCGATGCGCTCGAGCGTTTCGATTTTGAAGGTGTGGCCGGCTTCGACGCGGCTGATCGTGTTCAGGTTCACTCGTGCCATCTTCGCCAGCGACAACTGTGTCCACCCGCGATCTTCGCGCTGTTTCCGGATCACGTCGCCAATAGTCCATTTCATGTATCGCCCCTTTCGCGCTCCGCCTCAAAGGCGGCGTCATAGTCATCCTCGGGTGCCCGATCTCTCCGTGCGCGATCCTCGTCACAATCCACGCACTCATCATGCCAGGACACGCCGTGCCGACACGTATCGTCGTCGTCAAGGTTTGGTTCTCGCGTGATCCAGTCGTCTAATCCAGGTAGAAACATGGAAAACCTCCCATTAGAAAGAAGACACATTGACGTCAGTCTAGCACGAAAACTCCGCCCGCAGCACATTATTTCTTTTCAGGGGCGGAATCTACATACTGCTGCACGAGTTCGAGCAGTTTCGCCTTTATCGTCGTATGTTCGGCGAGTATGCGTGTTTTGAACTGGTGCCACAGTACCGGATCGACGGATCGGAGCTGATACTCAGCCATGGGATCTCCTTATCTCAAGTGGCCATCAAACGCCACGGGTTCAACAACAACCGGCTGGTCAGGCACCAAGGCCCGATCGTCTCGAGCATTGGCCCACAGCACCCAGCCAGCGACTAGTAGCGCACCCAGTATGACTGTCAGCCATTCTGCGATGCCGGATGGAGGATAATCCTTCATGCGGGCACCGCCAGTCCGTCTAGCACGCGATCGGCGACTTTATGCAGCCACTTCGCATGTTCTCCTAGCTCTCCGTCTTCTAGTTGCAGCAGATCCGCCTCAGACCGCAAGGCCACGGCGATCGCTTCGATCTCGTGTCGGCCTTCGGTCCGCCACATCGCACCACAGCCACCACACGCCAGAATCGGCACGAGACCGACATCGGGCACGAACTTTTGCGCCCGCAAGAGCACTGATCCGTGGAATCCGTTGCGTGCGACGCGGAGATCGCCACGTTGGCGTCCGCCATGCGGCCCATCGGCATACTCGGTCGACTCCGGGCACGGTATCGACATCACATAGCCCGCCTGCGCCGAGCACTGTACGTTGTAGTGTTTCACGCCATCCGGTGGCATTATTCCACGCACAGCGACGGAGCGATCATAGCGGTCGAACGATCCAGGCTGGACATCGTCCTCGTCTGGCCACGGGAACCGGAACCGCAATGCCTCAGCGTCCTCGACCGGCCGCACACTGCCTCGCTGTGGTGTGACGCGGTGCCGCTGGTCGTATCTGAGGTAGTACATATCCTCGCACGTACCGATCTTCACGCTCGAGCCGCCGAAGTTCGCATATTCGCCCATGGTTTCGTCCCTTTCTGTAAGAGTGGGTCAGGGATTGACGGGTTACCGCATTGACAGGTTTCCGTACCAGAGTCGGCCGACATTTCGTCCGCGAAACACTCGGACGTGTCGATACCAGTCCTGCAGTTTGTTAGCTGTCAGCCGTGCCTCGCAGGCAGTCGCAATCGGTCCGTCGTAGACGGTGGTCCATGATTCACTGGCGACTGCTGGCGGAATCCGCTTCCCAGCATGCGGGTGATTACTGACTTGGATTGTGTATGTCATCATCAGCCTCTCTTTCGGGTCAGGATTGACACCAGCCCACCCACGCAACCGTAGAGGCTCGTGGGCGGGTGCTATCTAACCGGCCAGTATTTCAGGTTCGTGCGTCGACACCATGTACGTCAGGCACGACGCGTGATAGGTGGAGCCGTTTGGTTTGGTCCATTCGACCGACACGCCGCGATCGTCGGCCGCCAGCACCATACCGGTTTCGCTCGCCTTGTCGTTGTACCAGCCACGCTCGCGCCAGTTGTCACGATGCGAGACAGCCTTGTTTCGCAGGTCCTGGAGAGCATATTGGCTATGGAACACGCGTGATCCAGAGGTCAGTGCCATCGGGGTCATCCTTTCATCACAGTGAGACGGGTTGTTACCGCGAGAATAGTGGGTTCGCATGCCACGGAGCACCGAGGCGATCTAGACGCCATCGGTCGCCCACGGCTCCATCTTCCGAGCCGCAGCAAAACGCGGTGATTTCATCACAGGGAGCGCTCGAGCCCAAGATGCTCTCGGCGTCGTTTGGGCTCGCCGGGCCGTTCGCTTTCCCATAGTCAAACCCTTTACGGAAAGCGTATCCCGGCACCTCGGCGACAGGTTGCATGGTGTGACAGCCCATACAGGCCCACATGACGGTTGGGACATTCGGGCGCTGCTCTTTCTGTACTCGAGCCGATCGTCCACACTTGCGGCAGGTTACTTTGGTCGTTGGTGTCTGTTGTGCCATGTTTTCCTCCAGAAGAAGAAGACGCGAGAGTTACCGATGCGCTCCACATTCCATGCACCAATCATGGATCATTGATCCGTCTGTATCGCACGTCGGGCACGTTTCGATGGATTCGGCAGCATACCTCGCTGCTACCCGCGCCGCATGGTACGCGTTGTCTACATCGCGAAATAAAATGTAAAACTTCGCTGTCTCACCGTACGATCTCGCGACCCTTTGCCGATGTAGATACATTGTGAAACCTCCAGAAGAAGAACCGCGTTACCTAAATACAAAGGTATCATGCGATACCAAGGGGTGTCAACAGGTATTTTGATTTTTTTTTCTCCCGTGCTACAGTGCAAAAGCGATTAAGGATTTAGTTTCTTTATCTGCCCCAAACTCAAATGCCCAATCCTCGGGGGAATCCCGGAAACCTCCCACCCGGACCAGGCCCAGGCAGGCCAAAAGGCTCGAAAAATCGCGTCCCGCAAAAGTTTAAAGCGGCGTTTGAGAAGGTCTGGGACGAAATCCAAGCGACGAATCCACACCTTATTCGAGATGCGATACAGGCTGGATTGAAGGCCAAACCTCCCATTTCCTTCCAATATCTGCAGATGGCGGCGCACTACAACATCGGGAAACCTGTTGAAACGATCAAGCATGAAGTGCAGCAGCTCCCGCCGTTGATTATTCAGCCTCCCCCTGGCGTCATCGTGGAGGCCGAATCCGTGAAAGAGCTTCCTGAGAAATCGTCAAGCAACGCGGAATGAGGCAGAAATGGCCCTAGAATCGAAAAACTCCGCGCCGCCTATACCTGAGCATGGGAAGGGCAGAGAAAAGCCAGCACAGGACGATTCTGGCGAGTGGTTTATTGTCGATTTAAAGCGGGCGAACTTGTTTGATGCCGCAGACCAGCTAGTGAGAATAGCTGTATCTCGGGGTTTTACCATTCCCAAGGATCGCCAAAAACACTAGCAAAAGGCTTAGGTTGCCACAGGCGGGATAGCCATGCCAGATACTTCCAAACCTGCTACTATCCCAGCGTCTATTGGATGCGAGTTAGAACCAGAGCTAGGTGACTGGCCGAGTCTACAGCCTCGGGACTATGGACTGGACTGGCTCGAAGCTCGGGAACTAGTCTGCGGAATTCGCGTTTTTCCTAACAAAAGGCTCAGGTCGCCACGGGCGGGAGACTAAGATGGGCGGATCTCACGAGCAAAGTGTGGTCATTCAGCCACACCCTGGCATCAAACGGCTCTGCGTTATGTGCTATTTTGGAACAAAGTCACTTCCGAGGCGCTGTCTTCATCCTGATTTGGTGACATTTGACGCTGCTGGCGACCAGGAGGCGGCGATTCTCTGTCACGATGCGCGGTCTGGGAGCGTCTGCGGGCCGGATGCGACACTCTATAAACCGCGTTTTCCTTAGGAAAAGGCTTGATCTCTCACGGGTGGGATAACCCATGAGCCTGTCTGAGCTGCAGACCTTCCGGATGTCCAGGCCGCAATGGGATGCGTGGACAGCCACGGAACGGTATGTTGATCTTGAGGGTGGGTATCGGTCTGGGAAGACGTCTCTGGCTGCGCTCAAGGTTGGACAGTCGACGTGGGATCATCCTGGTATTAATTGGCTAATAGGTCGGTGGACGCAGGATTCCACCGATGCACAACTCAAGCCGGCGTTTATCGATGCGATGCGGGGACGGAGTCTGAAGTGGGTAGCGGAGGAATCGTGTTACCTGATCGCCTCGAAAGCGCCCGACAAGCCGTCTCGGGTATATATCCGGGGATTGAAACCGTCTGAAGGGACGCAGCCGTTTAGCAAGGTGCATGGGTTGACGCTGGCGGGGATTTGGATTGACCAGCCGGAAGAGATGCCAGCGGAGTATTTCCGGCATTTTCAGACGCGGTTGTCTCAGCCAGGGTATCCGCAACAGTTGCTGCTGACGCCGAATCCCCCGGATAAGAATCACTGGATTGCGCAGACGTTCCCGGAGGATAACAGCCGGTTGTCTGAGGGGTATCGGTATATCCGGATCACGACACGGGACAATATCGGGGGGCTCGGGAAGGATTACGTAGAGACAGTCGAGCGTGATTTGCGGGACGATCCGGCGGAATATCGGCGTGCGTTGTTGGGGATGCGCGGGTCGCCAATGAAGGGGACGCCGGTGTATCACCGGG
>JAAOEI010000378.1_pt1 | contig 17546 bp, 23 predicted proteins | sample 7059261 | NCBI WGS metagenome assembly JAAOEI01 (sample SAMN14008812, study PRJNA610033) | viral metagenome | isolation source: viral particles filtered from seawater | place: China: Hangzhou Bay, Yangshan Deep Water Harbour | collected 2017-10-31
AAACAAGGAAGCAGACCGTATGTTTAAGATGACAATGGAAAAATCCAGAGAGGAGAAATCTAGTGACAGTGATAACGAACGAGATGGTGGTAGCGTGGAAGAATGATCCCGTCACCAAAGAAGCGTTAAATATCATCAATGAATTTAGAGAAGATGTAAAAGAGTATATTGCACTAGGCTATACTCTATCTGTTGAAAATCCTGTAGTAGATACGGCACAAATGGTTGGTAGAGTGCAGGGGTATGATCATTGTTTAGACCTTATTGAAGAACTTAAGGTTAAAGCTATCTCAGAAGGAGATTCTAATGATTAAACCATGTGGATACTATGTACTAATCAAACCTGATGCAGTAGAAACAGCAGTCAACGGTATTATTGTCAGTACGCCTTCTGAAGAAAAGAAGGAGTCCAGAGCACAAGTAATAGGCACTATTCTTTCGTTAGGCCCGACCGCTTTTGAAGACTATGGTGGCCAAGACGTATGGGCTTGTTCTGGCGACCGAGTAGTTTACTCAAAGTATGGCGGAAAGTTTATTAAAGATCCAGCCAACGGAGAGGAATTTGTTCTGGTTAATGACAACGATATAGTAGCTATCCTTACAGAGGAGAAAGAGGATGAGTGAGCAAGATTCACAAAATGAAGATTTAATTCCTAGTCGCGAGGAATTGATGGGAGAGACCATCGAGTCAGGAGAATCTGAGGAGGATCTATCTGAATATTCTGAAGTCGAGCAGCAAGCGATGGAAATCGGTTGGAATCCCGACCAAGAACAAGTAGGCGATAAATGGGTGTCTGCTGAGATTTTCTTGGCAAGAGAACCAGTCTTTGCAGAGGTACGAAAGCTTAAAAAAGCTTTGGGCAACCGAAACAAAGAGATGGACGCGATGAAAACGCATCTTGAAATGATGCGTAAGAAAGAAAACAAGGATAGGATTGACGCACTAAAGGCAAAGCGTCGAGAAGCAATGGAAATGGGACAGTTCGAAGAAGCTGACCAATATGAAGAAGAAATCGATAACGTCAAAGAAGAAGATCGTCGATTAGACCAAGATATAAAAGAGTCTACTAATGTAAATCCAGCTTTTACTGAGTGGTTAGAAGACAATTCTTGGTACGCAGAAGATGAAGAACTTAGAGAGTTCGCTGACCTGATTGGCCCCGGTGTGTTTTCTACGGCACACCCTGACACAGACCCAGCAGAACTTTATGAAGTTATCACTAAAAAGGTTAAATGTATGTACCCAGATACATTTGGGCGCCCTTCAGCTAAGCCTAAACCTCCCGCAGTAGAGACTTCTAGAGCTACTACTCGGACTAGGCAAGCAAAACCTAAGCATACAATGAGTGATGTTCCTAAAGAGGATAGGGATCTTGCAATGACGTTGATTCGTGCAGGGCATATCTCAGAAGAAGAGTACCTGAAAGATTACTTTAGTTGAGGATAAGAGCGATGGCTAATAAGAAAGCTGGAAATACCCCGAAGATTTCAAGAGATCAAGTAGAAGCGAAACGTAAAGGAAAGCGTCTTCGTATCGGTGAAGACGGACGAAACATCCTGAATGTAGACTTGCCAGAAGGCTATGTAGGCCGCTGGGTTAACGACACAGAAGATCGAATAGAGCATTTTCAAAGACGTGGTTATGAAGTTTATAAAGGGAAAGAATTGTCCTCTTATGACGGTTTAGTAGATAGCAGCGACGGTGTCGGATCTGCTATGACTAAAAATGTAGGTAAAGGTACTAAAGCTGTGTTTATGGTTCAACGCAAAGACTACTATGATGAAGATTTTGCGGACAAACAAAAAGCCATAGATGAAGTGGAACGTACTATTTTGGCTAATGATGAAGATGGTCGATACGGCGAAGTTAAACTCAAAAATTAATTATATTTGCCGTATTGCGAGTCTTCATAACTTTTTGGAGATTTAAATATGGCAAATGTAGATCGCCCAAATGGTTTTGTTCCAGTTGGCACTCTATCTGGCGCACCTTGGACTTCCAGGGTTCGTGCTATCGGAGTTGTTGACGGAACGGACATTTTTATTGGGGATATGTTAAGTCTTTCTTCTGGTCTAGTTACTCCTAGTGCTACTGACAATGCTGATATAATTGGTGTTTGTGTTGGTGTGGGACGTAAGGACGCTTATTCTACTTCTGTTGCAGGTGCATTTAATCCAGCGGATCTTAGCACTCGTTATTATGACGATTCGGCTAACACTCACACGGATTGGGTAGCTTTTGTAGCGATGGCTGATGACTGTGTATATGAGGCTCAAACTGCTACAGCATTGACTTTAGCTGTAGGAGATACTTGTGATCTCTCTGCCACTACTGGTAGCACTACTACAGGTATATCCGCACACGAGCTTACTACAAACAATAATGCTGATTTCACTGTAGTAGAGATCCCAGACTTAGTAGATAACGACCATACTTTGGTTAATGGTCGCTACTATGTAATGGTCACTCGTGCAGAACAAGCTCTACACGCGTAATAAGATAGGAGAATAAGCAATGGCAATTAATACTGGCAGCTTTTCAAAAGCACTTTGGCCGGGAATCAACAAGTGGTGGGGAGAGGCTTACGACGAGCATCAAGTGGAATACACTGATCTATTCGAAATGCATACTTCACGTAAAGCTTTTGAAGAAGATCAACAATCCACTGGATTTGGTTTAGCCCCGGTTAAAACAGAAGGTGGCGCAATTTCTTACGACACTTCAAGCCAAGGTTTCTTGGCTAGATACCGTCACGTTACCTACGGACTAGGTTTTGTGATTACTCGTGAGATGGTTGAAGACGATATTTACGATGTAGTAGGTAAAAAGCGTTCTAAGGCTCTGGCCTTCTCTATGCGTCAAACTAAAGAGACTGTTGCAGCTAACGTATACAATCGTGCGTTCAACAGTTCTTATACTGGTGCAGACGGCCTTGAGATGTGCTCTACTGCTCATCTTAACTATAACGGTGGCACCTTCGCTAACGAGTTGACCTCAGCAGCTGACCTGTCTGAGGCAGCTCTAGAGCAAGCTTGTATCGACATCATGAAAATGACTAATGATCGTGGTCTTAAGATTAATCTTATGCCTCAATCTTTGATCATTCCACCTGATCTTGTCTTTGAAGCAGATCGTATTGTCAACAGCACCCTTCGTCCGGGTACTGCTGATAACGACAAAGCAGTTCTTCAAGGTAAGTTCCCCGGTGGTATCAAAGTCAATCACTACTTGACTGACGCTGATGCTTGGTTCATTCGTACTAATGCTCCAGATGGTCTTAAATTCTTCGAGCGTCGTGAAGACAGTTTTTCTGAAGATAACGACTTCGATACTGATAATGCTAAGTACAAGGGTACTATGCGTTTCAGTGTAGGTTGGACAGATCCTCGCGGTATTTTCGGAAGCCCCGGCGCTTAATGACTTGTGAGGGGGAACCCCATGTCCCCCTCCTTTTCCTAATTAGGAGATCAATATGGGAATGAGTAATTATACGGATTTTGCACAAGGCGTTACTATTCGTGGCGTACCTCTGCAAATGACAAACCCCGGAAAAGTTTTCTGGGTAAACAACAGTGGAGTACTGCCTGAAGGCGGTATCGGTGCCTCTGACGGCAACAAAGGTACTTACCTTCAACCGTTCTCTACTATCGATTATGCAATTGGTCGTTGTACTGCTAGTCGTGGTGACATCATTTTTGTTATGCCGGGACACAGTGAAACTGTTACATCTGACGGAGGCATTGCTCTTGATGTAGCTGGTGTAGCTATTGTAGGTCTAGGTCGTGGTGATCTTCGACCTAAGATTGTTCTGGATTCAGCTGCCGCTGCTGCCGTTACTGTCTCTGCTGCTGACTGTATGCTCCATAACTTCATTTTAGAAGCGTCATTCGCTGACGTAACTAATGCAATTGATGTTACTGCGAAGGGCTTTACTGCGAGTGCTCTACACTTCCAAGAAGAAGGAGCTAACCTCAACTTCGTAGATTATATTGTAGCGAGTTCTACTACTGACAATAACGCTGATGGCCTTACTGTTGTGGAATGTACTGGTTATGGTATTGACGCTGCTATCAACTCGCCGATCCTTATCAATGCGGACCTCAAAAACCTGCATGTAGAGGGTTGCCGTTTTAATACAGATAACGCTAATGCTTTGGCTATGATTCAAGTAGCTACTGGTAAAGATCTTAACAATGCTTATGTAGCAGATAACTTGTATGCTTCTTTGAAGACAAGTGGCGATGTAATCATTGATAACGATACTACTGCCAATGATGGTTGGGCAGTACGTAACTTTGCACAGCATCTTGATACAGCAACTGAAGTGCTGTGTGATTGCGATGGTATTGGCCAGTTTGACAACAAGGGCACTGGCTCTGTTACTGCATCTGGTTATGTCTTACCGGCGATTGACAGCTAATGATTGATCTAGATCAAGTTAGTATCTTATCAGTTAAACATACTGGTACTAACTTCCTTGATCAGTTGATCAAAGAGTATTTGGGACCGGTGAGGGCTGCTCACTGGTCCCATTCTCGACCAGACAAGCTTCCAAAGATAGTGGTATCACCCATAAGAAATCCACAGGATGTTTATACTACTTGGTATTCCAGAGGAAGATTTGGACCAGAATTTTTTAAAGAGTGGCAAGTATTTAACGAAGCTTTCTTACTAGGAATTCCGACTATTGTTCCAGTAGACACTCCAGACAGAGAGTTTCACTTAAATAAATTGTCAAATAGGCTGGGAGTAGACCTACAGACTGAGTGGGTTCCAGTAGAATCTCAAACTCGTTATCCAGCCCCTGAAATAGACCTGTCTTCCATATATGAACTAGAAGTAGTAAAAGCTTTCTATGCACTACCACAGACATAAACTTGATGAACCTCTAGAAGATACAGAAGAGACAGATCTTCCCGTTCTATCTCGCCGCAAATTTACATGGTGGCAGAGATTTTTGAGGTGGATATATGCACGCTAATTTTCACTCGGAAGAAGGTACTGTAAATGGTACTAAGCAAATTACTTTCAGTAAGTGGAAACCTAAAAAAGTAGTTATTACTAACGATAGTGTTACAGCCAATCTAGAATTTAAGTTTAATGATTCCGAAAGCTACGGAACTTTAAAGCCTACTGAAACAATTAGTATGTATATTTCAGTAAGAGATATCTATCTGAGAGGAAGTTCCATAGACTATCGTGTCTGGGGTATAGGATGAGCTTAAATAAACTTTCAGCGGATCTTAACACTGACGGCAATGAAGCAGAACAGCCTGTCTCAGACAATGACGTACAAGGACTTCTCCTTGCTATCCTCAAAGAGTTAAAGACTATTAATGTACACCTGTCAATAATGACAGATCACGAAATACAAAAAGGGGATCTAGAATAATGCCCGAGATGATAAAAGACGGCACCGGCACAGGAAATCTCGCTAAAGTAGATGCAAACAACAGATTGCATGTTCAGTCTGTTGTTGTTGGAGATGCTTCTGAAGCTAACCTTCAGGGAGATGCTTACAATATAAATACTGGAGAAATTACTCTCACGGATGCTAATGAGACACCAGTACTTTACCTTAAAAATAATGAAACTAAAGATTTAATCGTTTCTGCGATTGCGATTGGCCTTGGTCCAAGCACAGGTGGTTCTGGAGGCATACCTAAGATATCTGTAGAGAGAAATCCTACTGCCGGGACTATAGTAGATAACGCTAGTGCTGTTTCCATCAATAGCAATAGAAATTACGGGTCTTCTAAAACCTTGACTTCTGACGCCTACAAAGGCGCAACAGGTAACACAATGACTAATGGGACCGACCACCTACTTTTCTATCAATCTGCTGGAGGTAGATTGTACGCTACTATAGACGAAGTGTTACCTAATGGTAAGTCTATAGGCATTACCATTACCCCACAATCAGGAAATACTTCAATGACGGTCTACGCCGCTATTATATGCCATTTAAACGATCCAGCAGGTACTAACTAATGCGAGTTCAAGACGGAACCGGAAAAGGCTATGAAGCCAAAGTGGATGATGAAGGCCAACTGCATACTAGATCACAGATGCATAAAGAAGCTAGGCACCATGCCGAAACTGGAAATAACTTCCTTATTGTTTCTGGTTATGTGACCTCAAGTGCAAGTGCGGATCAATTTGCCAGCATCCTATACTTTAAAAACGACAGTACAACTAAAAACGTTTATGTCGGTCAGATTAGAAGTTGTACTGAGGTTGCAGCGAAATGGAGACTTTACCAAAATCCTACCAGTATATCCAATAGCACTTCTATAACGCCACTCAACACTAACTTTTCCTCGGCGGTAACGCTAGATGGGACGGCAGAATATGGTTCGTCTACCAGCACTACAACCGGAGGAAGTATTCTAATGACGTGGATAAACAGTGCGGGGCACTCTACCCAAGACTTCCAAGGTGGTATTATATTAGGTCCACAAGATTCTTTTTCTATTGAAATGGCACCTTTTGCAGCAGCAGCTGGGGAAGTGTGTTTGCTGGTAGAAATTTGGCAAATACTGCCTGAATCATGAGTACCCCTACTAATATAATAGATGGTGGTAACAGCAAGTCTGCTGCTAAGGTTACTCCGCAAGGCCAATTAGTTACCGGATCTTTATCTTTTGACGACGTTGTTTTTAAAGAATTAGCTGAAGCAAATACGGCATACAATTTTTACCCACCTAAGCCCGGATGTTTTTTTGTTATTACTGGAATAATAGCGAAGGCAGATAAGCAGGTCAGTACCGTTACGGACGCCGACGTAATTATCTATGAGGCGGTTAGTGACTCAACCACTACCGTATACAAAACCCTATTCCAGACTGCAATGGTCCAAGACGATTATATTTCTATACTGCCACTAAACATAAAAGTTTCGGGTGGCAAATATATAAATGCTAAAACTACAGATGACGACATTCATATGACAATAACTGGGTATTACGTACCTAATTAGGAGATTAACAAATGGCAGATACAGTAGACACCCAGTATATATTCACTGGAACTCGAAGAATTAAAGTAAAACTAACTAATATTTCAGATGGTACTGGTGAAAGTGCTGTAACTAAAGTGGACCTCAGTACTCTCACTGGACCAGACGGTACAGCACCGACTAAGTGTACTGTAGAAATGATTGAAGCTACCGTCCAAGGATTTAGCTCTGTCAAATTGTATTGGGACCATACTTCAGATGATGAGTTGGCTGTTCTCGGAGCAGGCTACAGCTTTTTTGATTGGCGAGATGTAGGCGGGTTCACTGATCCAGCAAGCGCGGGAGGTACAGGAGATATAGTGCTTACGACTACCGGAGCAAGTGCTACTGCTACTTACGATATTGTACTTACAATTAAGCTTAAAGACTGATAGCCAGACACTCTCCAACGAGGACACCACATGACAATCACAGTTACAAACTATAACTACCAGCTCCCTGCATTGACTACAAGTTATGATTGTCGTGTTCAAACAGGGGATACTGATTTTCAGTTAGCAGCAGGGCACTGGGTAGCAGGTAAGATGCCATTGACATTAGTATACCCACGTCCTGATTCTGAAACCAGTTCGTATGCTAGACATAAAAAACAATATACTGGTCTGCAAATGGAAATCCCTATTGTAGCTCAAGGTGGTGCATGGCCATTTCATTATAAAATTGTAACAGCTCCAGCAGGTGCGACTATTGGTGAAAATCATGGCGATGCTAATTATGGTGTACTTGTTTGGTCTAATCCAACAGCAGGATCACATGACTTTGGTGTTAGAATAATCGATCATGACTTTAATGTAGTAACTGCCAGATGGACATGCACAGTTGGTACTTCTGGATTTGTATTTGTAGATGACAATGCTACAGATGATACAGGCGCAGGAACTATTGGAGATCCATTAAAAACTATTGAAGGGTGGTATAAATCATCATCTACAGATTCAACCTACCAAGGTGATCATGTTATTTATCGGGCAGGTACTTATTCAGTAACAACAACAGATACATCCTTATCTGTAGGTAGCACGTATAAACCAATGGTGCATTTAGCTTATCCCGGTGAAACTGCTATATTTGATTGTAATACTTCTAAGCAATGGTTTTGGGATACTGATGATTGGGATGACGTATATGTAGGTGGTATTCGTTGGGAGAACTCTAGTAATACTGTAGCAAACTCACGGTTCATGAATGGATTACAGTTGGCAGATAGAGCTACAGTGTATGATTGTTACTTTTATAACGGCAGAAATGGCACATCAGCAAACGATAACGAAAGTTGTTTCTTTATAAATAGCCCTACCAGTGGTCGCCGTAATTATTTTGCATTTATAAATAACACGTATGATACGTTAGCTAATGGGACAAATGGGTTTAGTGCTGTTGATATGTATCAGTGCTCATATGTTGTATTTCAAGGAAACACTCTTAAAAACATATCAAGTTCTCAAGTATTTTGGCCAAAAGTTGGATGCCAGTACATAACAGCAAGAGCGAATACTGTCGAAGGTGGTACTTGGACGTTTGGTACACAAATGTTGCATTTCTTTCATAGCGATACAGATGGTGAAGAAGGAGGTCCGGGGGAATCTTGTTATAACTTAATTGACATGGTTGGCTCAAATACTAATACAGCTTTTCCTTTGCGGGTTAATGGCTCACCTAATGCAGAGTTTGGGGCTGATACGCATTGGTCATATAGAAATACTTATTTAGGTGGACGCATTCAATGCTTATTTAATGGAGCAGATGCTCAATATTTAGAATTAGAAGTAATAGTAAATGAGCGATCTCCTCAATATGACGGATCTTGGACTGTGTCTAATTGTTTAACAGGAGCTTCGGCAGATAACATTGTAGATGCTAATGGATTATTGCAAGGTTCATATCGAACATCTTACTTAGGATTACGTGGACACGAAATTTCATGATTAGAGCATATATAACTACATGGCAATTAGTTCCTACAGGACACTACCAAGAATTCATTACGCCAATTCAAGAAGAAATTCGTAGCAGCCAGTTAGTAGGGTATAAGTGTGCGTTGTATTGGGGAGATCCTGATACACCAACTACTAAGAGTAATAGTCGCGTTCTAGTATTAGTAGATCACCCGACTGATGCTGATAGCTTCGCGGCATTGCCCGGTGTTTATATGTTACCGCCTTTTGATTTTAACTTTGATATGTCTTTAATTCCGCAAGGAGCCAAGAACGGGATATCAAACGCATTACAAAACAACGGATTCCCAAGTGATATTGTAACAAATGCGGCAACATACGGAGATGTGATAGATTCTATAGCATTAAATATCTCAGCAAAACATACCGGCCCTAAACAACTAGGCATTAATAGATCAGGGGAGTTTTCCTAATGGCTTTTAGTGATAACTTTACTGGTACAGCTAACTCAAATGTAGAAGATAGAACTGGCTGGACATTAACATCTGGGTCAGCTGGTTCTTTGAAAATAGATCCGGGGGGTGTATCAACAAGACCACAGGCACCTTCTGCTGCTGTGTATACTTGTACGGATCAAGGTTCCGCAGATCATTACACTCAAGTAGACCAAATTGTTTCTACGAACAACTTAATTTCTAATACGTTTGCCTGTATTCGTATGGTTGATGCTAATAACTTTTGGGGTTATAGGCAAACATCTCCGGGCAATGTTGAATTCGGGGATATGTCCAGTGGTACGTTTACCGGAAAAGGTACGTTTAGCTTTACCACCAATGACACGATGTACATGGAAGGTAATGGTACTACCATTGCTTTTAAAATTAATGGTACACACCAAACTGGTAGCCCTTGGTCAAGTGAAACAGCACACCAAACAGAAACTTCTCAAGGATTTGTAGTTGGCGATAGTAGAACGGTTAACAACTGGGATAACTTTTCTGTAGATACGTTAACAGTACTGCCAACTATTACTGATGTTGATACAGATAACAGTATTACATCTGCACAGTTGAATGTTGTAATCACGGGAACTGATTTCGAAGCAACACAAGGAACAGGACATATTGATGTAAGTCCTACTGATAATGTTGCAGATTCCAATCGAGAAACATTTTCCACAGTAGATAGTTGGGGAGACACTTCTGTTCAATTTGACTTTGTACAAGGAGGCTTGCCTTACGGAACTGCTTACTTTTTTGTAACAAATAACTCGACAGAATCTAATTCATCAGGACAAGCGGTAACAATAGCAGTTGAATCTGGTACTGGATATGTAGACATTACAAGCGTTGATGCTGAAGGATTAGTAAACACTTTCACAAATCTAGCTATTGGAGATCAAATAGACTACGACACTACATCAAGTGGTGGAGGTACTGTAACAGTAAATGCTGATGGTACTTATTCAATTGACTATTCTCCAAGTGCTCCACCTGCTTCTGATAGTTTCGATGCCAGAGCATGGGATGCAACAGATTATACTTGGTCTTCCTCAACAACGATAAATATTAATGATGGGTCAGCGACTCCTTCTGGAGGACTTGGTAGAGGACTTATTTCCAGAATGAAGCTTCGGAGACAATAATGAGACCTAGAGGCTCCTATCAGCCCGGAAAGTGGTTGATGCTGTGTGATAGGTGTGGTTTTACCTATTACAACACAGAACTAAAAAAAGAGTGGAACGGACTATATACTTGTAAAGAATGTTGGGAACCAAGACATCCCTCAGACTTTATTAAGTCGAGGGCTGAAGATACGAGCGTACCTTATGCTAGACCGGATACTACTAATCTTGCTTACGGCACTATTGGGGATGCTAATGTTTCTCTTATATGTGGGACTGATGAAAGGCTTCAACATGCCTCTACTACACTTACTGCTAATAGGGTAGTAACTCTTAGTCAGACTAATGCTAAGCAAGGGGATCAATTCGTTATACATAGTACTCATGGTAGTGCTTATACTATAAGGGTTAGAGGCGATACCCTGTCTAATGTCTATACAGATACCTTTACTGGAACACCCTCTAACTCCATTACCACTAGAGCTGCTGATACCGGAGAAACTTATACAGTAACTGCCGGAGCATGGATGTTTACTTCATCTGGTACCGCTGCTAGAATGAACAGTTATCCCGGCGTGAGTGAAGCTCATACTATCTCCAGCAAATTTTCTGGAGATTACATAGAGTTAACTTTTGCTCTTATCTATGTTGGAGAAGATACTAATATTAACATAGAGCTACAAGATTCTTCTAGTACAACTCAGTATGATTTACAGATAGACAGTACGGCTAATACTTCCCTTGATATAGTATTCTCAGACACAGACGCCAGTGGAGTCTACTCTGTAGCAGCAAATTATACAGATACAGTCTATATAAAACTGACGATAGATAAAGAGGAAGGCGACATGGTTCTGTATGGTGATACGGTTGATGGTAGTACTGCTCTAGGAACATTGTCCTCTGCTAGAGGAAATCAAGCTACCGACCGTCTGAATTATTACGCAATTGCCCCAACCTCGCCTACTGATTCTAATGGAATCCATATAGATAACGCTACCGTAGGATCAAAAGAGACAATAAAAACACTTCCAGCCAACATAGATTCTATGGCTGTTTTCGAATTTAACGGAACTACGTGGTTCCTTAAAGATTATCAAGTAACCGAATTATAGGAGGGGGTATGGCACTCTCTGGAAGTTCCAACTACAGTCTAGACGCAGAAGCCCTAATAAAGGCAGCTTATCGAAAACTCGGTATCAATGTTACACTGACATCCACACAAGAAGCAGACGCACTTGTCGCTCTAAACACTTTAATTAAGTCGTGGGGACCAAAGGGACTGAAAGTATGGCTACAAGAAGAATCTAGTTGGTCCTTAGTGGCTGACACAGCCTCTGTGAGTATTACAGGTCTGACTACAGACCTTCCTCTGGATATATCTAACGTGTTCTTACGAGATTCTAACAGTAATGACACTCCTATGGAGATACTGAGTAGAGATGAATATAAAAGACTTCCTGATAAAACTACTTCAGGTGTACCCACTCAAGTTTATTATCATGCTGACGCCTCAGAAGGTGTAACCCAAACAGGAACTCTGTATGTATGGCCAGTACCTACTTCTACAGAGGTAACTGAATACGATCTATATTTCTCTTGGAGAAAGCCTATAGATGATCTAGATGCTAAGACTGATGACATCGAAATACCTAATTTTTGGTATAGAGCTTTGATATGGAATCTTGCTAAGGAACTTCTACTGGAGGTAGATGTACCTGAGTCTGTGGAAAGACGCATCGTTATAGATGCAGGCCAGTCTTTAATGGAAGCGGAAGATCACGACACTGAAAACTCCGAATCTATTTATTTCCAACCTGATACACGATGGGCGTAACTGAATGAAACTTCCTATTAATGGTGGAGACAACCAAAACTATTCTGATAAACAGAATGCACAAAAAACAATAAATTGGTATCCAGAAATAGATGAAACGGGTAAGGGTAAAATGGTGTTGCAGCCTACTCCCGGCTCAGCTCTACTTAAAAAACCTAGTGGCGGAGCTGCTGAAGTCAGGTTTATTACTAAATATGATAATGCAGGTTCATACAATATCTTTGCTCTTGTCGGAAACACTTTATATAGAGCAGACAGCCGAACAGATTTAACATCGACTTGGACAAGTTTAGGGACAGTTCCCGGAGGGCCAGCTGCGACAAATCAAGCAGAACATGTGACTGCCGAGGAGTACATTGTATTTAGAGTCGGGAGCAAGATTCGTTTTTGTTACGACAAGACTTCTGGGGGTATTGGAACTATGCAACAAGAAAGTTCTGGAACAAACACCTCCATTACAGTAAATCGCTTGGTAGACTCTGGCGCAACCTTTCAGACTGATGGTGTGGTCCCCGGATGTATAGTCCGCAATACTACGGACGGGACCGATGCTATCGTCAACACAGTGGTTAGTGAAACTCAGCTTACTTTATCAGCAAATATTTTTCCGACACCTTCAGGGGATTCTTATACTGTCGGAGACTACCCCACTGGAAATAATAGCGCCAGTTGCCTAGAATACATGGATGGTTACACATTAGTTGGGACTCTAGGAGCCAATAGAGTTTATGTGTCTGCCTTCCAAAATCCGGTTAAGTGGAGTGCCCTCGACTTTCAAGAAGTAGGGGACTCTGATAATTGGATATCTGGTTTGAAGCGAGTCGGAAGATACTTATGGGTAATCGGCACTAGAGAGACTGAAGTTTGGTATAACTCTGGTAATGCAGACTTTCCCTTTGAGCGTGTCCCTAATGTCAGTATACAGTATGGAGCCAATCAAGTTAGTACTAATTCGTTAGTTAGGTTGGGGGAGTCCCTTTTGTGGGTAGGCCTGGATGAAACAGGCCCAGTTATACTTCAAACGGAAGGACTTAAGGTTAATAAAGTCTCAGACTTGGCTATGGACTTGAGACTTAGAAATAGTACCGACGACAATATAGACCCATTCTATGCGACGGGATTAAATTGGAACGGACATTACTGGTATGTCCTTACTTTTGTAACTGATGATGAAACTTGGGTATACGACCTCACTACTAAATCATGGTTTCAATGGAGTACCGGAGCTAGTGGAGCAAAACATTTTGCTCGATGTATGTTTTACGATTCCGCTACTAATAAGCATCTAGCAGGCCACGTTACTGATGGTGGCATATATGAACTCGATAAAGACACTTATCAAGACGACAGTACAGCTATAGTACGAACTAGACAGTCCGCTATTTTAAATGCGGAACACCGCACTCTCTTTCAAAAGTCCGTTGAAATAGTAGTGGACTCAGGAGCCAGTGCCGCTGGTACTCAAGAACTTGATATTAAGTGGAGTAAAGATGGTGGTGATACATGGTCTTCTACGTATACTATCGATGCTACCGCAGCACAACCAACTATTTATGTAGCAGATGCAGGCAGATCTTTTCTGTATCACATCACTACTAACGATGATTATGGACCTACTATCATAGATGCCTACGCTAATTTTAAAGCGGGTAGGGGTGAGAACTAAACAAGTATGGCAAACGAAAGAAGACCTAGTACATTTCCACCAATAGGAGCATCTGTACAAGATAGAATGGGAATAATCACCCCAGCTTGGCAAACTTGGTTTTCCTTTATTTCGGCGAACCTACCATTAATATATAAGTATGATATTGCAGTAGACGTTACTTCAGTGTCTGCCAATACAACAAGTGAACAATCTGTAACCGTTCCGGGTGTCGCAACTAATGATCTAGTATTTGCGTTTAAGCCTAGTCACACTACAGGTCTTATGCATAATCCAGCTTGTAGAGTGTCCGCAAAGGACACAGTAAACATAACATTTATGAATACAACGGCAGGAGCAATAAACCCTGCTTCTGAAACTTACACATTTTTAGTATTGAAAGTATAAGGGTAGAAAAACATGGGTTGGAAGAAAGGGTTAAAAAAATTTGGGGGGAAAGTGGGATCTGGAATTGGTCTCGTAGCCACTGGAGGTGCTTGGAATCCCGGCAAAGGAGAAGGTTGGGGAGGAGAGGTACAGAAACGCACTATTGACCCTCTCGTTAAAGGTATTAAAGATATCAATGAGGCTCCCCAAAAACGAGCAGAGGAAGCTGCTGAAATAGCGGCAGAGGCCGAAAAAGAACAAGCTAGAATTTGGCAGGAAGAACAACAAGCTACTCGTGAGTTCATTGGAGAACGTACTGGCGAGGGTTTAAGCCAATCCCAAATGGCCCTAAATCAAATGATAACGGGAGCAGGTACTCAGCTACAGCCTTACCAACAGACAGGCGTAAAAGCCTTGTCTCAGTGGGAGAAGGCTATGGGTCTTGGTGAAGGAGGCTTTGACACCGACTTCATGCAGAACCTTCCGGGCTATCAATTCAGGCTACAAGAAGGCCAAAGAGCATTAAATGCCGCAGCATCAGCACGAGGAGGCATTGGAGGCAGAGCCTTAAAGGAGTTAACTCGATTTGGTCAAGGTTTAGCCGGTGAGTATTGGACTGACTACATGGGTGAGTTGAACAAAGGTATTACACACGGGTATGGGGCTGCAACTGGTATGGCTGATATTTATCGCGGAGGAGGTTTAGCTCATATGGGTAATATAGGCAATCTCTATGGTACTGGCTTAAGTAGTGGTGTAGGTTATGATATAGCTATGGCACAGGGTCTAACTGGAGCTTCTAGATACACAGCAGAGGCTCAGGCAGCAGCAGCACAAACACCGGGCCTCGGCGAGCAAGCGTTCGGTAATCTTCGTTTTAATGTAGGTCTGTAGGCTAAGGGAACTTTTATTATGGCAAGTATAGCAGATTTAATACAAGCTTCTTGGGGCCAGAGCGCACCAAAGATTGGTATAAACGTAGAGTCTTCGGGTCAAAGGAGAGAGAGGGAAGCTCGGATAGCGCAGGCAAAAACGCAAACGGCTGTTGCAGAGGCACAATTAGCGGAATTAGAGACAAAACGACAAATTCTAAAGAAGGTTGAAGACGCTAGAGGGGCTTCTATGTTTACAGATCCGACAACTGGAGAGCGTAGACTTGACCCAAACGTATATGCAGCTAATCTGGAGGCACGTGGTCTGCAAGATCAAGCACAAGATTGGCGCATAGACCAAGCTAAATTAAATAAAGAACTTGCTTCAAAGAATAAATACCAGCTGGAGGCTAACCAATTAAGGGTACAAAAGGTTGCTAACGAACTCGGCATCTTAGTTGATCTCCCACTTGACCGGCAAATTGAGGGGTTCCGTCAATGGGCGAGTCAGCCCGAAAACAGTAATTACAGGTTAACACCTAATGAACAAATACCTCAAGTCATACGGAATCTCGTTTTGAGGGCTAATGCCTCAGACTATGCACATAAGACTGCCCTAAAGAAATTTGAGAAGGGTCTAGATCCAAAGAAAGGTAACGCTCGTAACATAGAACTTCCTAATGGATCTATCATAGCTGGTATAGAGAATGAGGATGGTACTCTCAGTGTTAACGGGGAGCCAGCTCCCCCCAACTCTAAGTTAGCTTCAGCACCTACGGTGCAGATAGGTCAAGAGAAAGAGAAAACTAAGCTGTATTATAAAGCTTATGAAGGGCTACGAGAAGAAGCTTCACGTCAAGAGGCGATCCAGTATAGTCTTGAGTTCATCTCACATACTCTTGAGGGAGTAGCCACAGGCAGATTAACTGACTGGAGAAAAGCTTTAGGTCAACTAGGAGCCTCGTTTGGGATACACATAGATAAAGATCTAGCTTCGCTAGAAGCTGCTGAAGCAGGTATGGGTAAACTCGTCATGTCTGTTTTAGGGGAATTTAAGGGCGCTATCTCAGACGGCGAACGGCAGTTTGCTGCTACTATAGTCCCTAAGCTAACTCAGACTCCTGCTGGACGCGAAGAGATTACTCGATTCTTGAGTGCTGTAGCAGACAGATCACAGAAGAAACTCGAAATGTTTTGGGATCATAAAGATGTTGTTGACTTCGACAAGGCTTGGGGGGAGTATGTAAAGAAAAATCCAATCATGGATAAGGCTAAGATGGAACAACTAACAGAAAACGAAACACCTGTTGAGAAGCTGACTGATGAGCAGAAGAATGAGTTGAGAATCTGGTAATATGAAGTGGGATGAAATCACTAAAACTGAGAAGTATCGGAACCAAACTCCTGAGCAGCAAGAGCTTACTCGCAACCTTTACTTTGAAGAAGTCGTAAAGCCTGAGCTAGATGAGTCTGGGTGGGTTAGGGCACGACAACTGTTTGATGCTGAGACTATGCCAACAGCAACTGAAAAGCTGCCTTCAGAAGCCGACAAACTTCCATCATTTAAGGAAGAGTTAAGAGCATTAGGGGAAGGCATAAATAGGTTTGAGTCTGGTATATTTCAACGAGGCATACAATTAGGTGAGTACTTAGGTCTTGCTGACGAGGGTGCCTACGAGGACTACACTAAATCTGAGAAGGCCCGTAGAGCAGAGTTTGAACAATTACCTGTAGCAAAGACTACCGCAGGCAAGCTTCTGGTGCCAGCGGGTGAGATGGCTATTCCAGCTCTAGCAACTCCAGCAGCCCACTTCGGCACGTGGGCTAACATACTGTATGGGGGCGCTGTTGGAGGTACAGCTGCGGCCTTGACCTTTCATGAACCCGGAGAAGAAGTTCTTAATTCAGTCATGAAAGGTATTATATTTGGAGGGGGTTTCCAAGGTGTATTTGAGTTTGGAGCTAAAGCCCCGACCTTCTGGGCACGTCACGTCCTGAAGAATGCTACGAAGCAGTCTGAGTACAAAGAGGGCGTAAACCTAGTAAAACAGATGCGTGAAGCTGGAATTAAAGAGTTTGACCTTGGCATAGAGGAACTTACTGGGTTACCTTCTGTTATATCTGCGCGTAGGACTATGATGCTGGATGTTGATATTGCAGATGATATCTGGAAGCACCAACAACAATCTGCCAAGTCTTTTACTAAGTATTATGTTAAAAATCTGCATAAGTACTTTCCCAATAAAACTAGTCCAACAGACTTAGTT
>JAAOEI010000379.1_pt1 | contig 17446 bp, 13 predicted proteins | sample 7059261 | NCBI WGS metagenome assembly JAAOEI01 (sample SAMN14008812, study PRJNA610033) | viral metagenome | isolation source: viral particles filtered from seawater | place: China: Hangzhou Bay, Yangshan Deep Water Harbour | collected 2017-10-31
AGGTATCGGAGCGCGTCGACGATGTGGACGGCCCAGTTGTCGAGGGGTTTTGGATTATTTCCCTGCGAAGGCTCTATATTTCTTGATGCTTTTATCTTTGGTGGATTTACCTTTGTGGGAGTTGTAGTACTTTTTGTAGTATTCCCAGAGCCCTTCCTCGTCGTCTTTGTTGGGAAGGGGTTCTTTGAATCGGAGGTAGTGAATTCTGGCTATGGCGGTTGCGTAGGCGAGATCGTATATGAGTCGTTCGACGAGATGCATGTTTGGGTTGACGCCGTATTTGATTGCTAGGATGTTGATGAGATTGGGCCTGTTCCGAAGGTAGTTGTTCCAGATATCGGAGTGCGTTTCAGGTTCGCATGAATATATGCCGAGTCCCGGGCCTTTAATCTGTCTTACGAAGGAGCCCCCATCGGTTTCTACACCGCAGGTAAATATGAGGAGTTCGCAGGCGTCGTCTGAGTATTTTTGGATGTTTGACAATGTTGGGGTAAGAATGTCTTCCCTGAACTGTGTAATATTTATCATGTAATTATAAGGCCGGTCTTGTTTATGCTATATTTTAAATCAAAAGAGATGTCAAAGGAAATCGATGGAAGATTCCACTACTGCCGAAGAGATATATAAAAGGATCAAGTCTAAAGTTAAGAGTAAGTTCAACGAGAAAAAACACTGCGCCATGATAATCGATGTAATGTCTGATGGAGATAAAGGGACAGTTGCGTCTTTCTGTGTTGAGGCAGGCATTAGTGATACCACATTTTTTAGATGGATTAGCAAGCATGATATCTTTCGGGAGTGTTATCGGTATGGCTGCATGATTAGCCAAAGAGAGTGGGAGCGAAAAGGAAATTTAGGCATGTATATGGAGGACTTCAACATTGAGGTCTGGAAAGTTCAGGGAGCATCAAGATATGGGGTGGGGAAAACCAATAGAGTCAGAGTCCACATTGACTCAGAGTCTACTCCTTACGATCAATACAAGCAGCTTATATCACAGGCTTCGAATGGAGACTTTTCCTCTACGGAACTCAAGCAGCTCATGGAAACCATCAACATTGGGTGCAGAGCATTTGAACAGTTCGAGCTTCAAAAAGAAGTAGATGATATAAAGAAAGACCTGCACAAAATGGGAGTACATAGTGGCAACTATAGCGGCTCAATTGAAAGCACTCAGAAAACAAATTAAGATCCCATATAGGATTGAGTTTGTTGATCACGTCGTCAAAGAAGAAGATTTCGAAGAAAAGGTTATCTACGTACACATCTGGATATAGTGGAGGGAAACATGAGTTTCTGGACTAGAGGGAAGGGTCATGCGGAACGTGCACAGAAGGCCGCGCAGGCGGCTTATGCTGAAGCAGCGGCAACAGCAAGAGCACAGCGTAAAGAGATTGAAGAGCAGAAGATGCGAGAAAAGAAGAAGCTTGGTGAGAAGCAGGTTAGAATGCTTCGACGAAGCAGACGAAGAGCAGGATTTTCACAGGCCGCACCGCGAACTGACGTTACTCAAAAATTAGGGTAGATATGGAAAATAACCAACGTTTGCAGGCTTCAGACAAGCTGCACCAGCATTTTATGAAATGTTACAAGGGGGCGAGAAGCATTGCAGACCAGTGGGCGTCTTTGCTGGAGGCATGTTTCCATTTTGCAATTCCATCTCGAAATAGATTCTATCGCCACAATGAAGACCAAGGCGAACAGCGAAACAAGCGAATCTATGATACGACAGCAATAGAAGCTACCAAAACATTCGTATCAAAACTACATACGGCCATGACCCCGCCTCAAGAGCAATGGGGCTATCTTGATGTGACTGAAGAGTATGACGAGAAGGATGCAGATCTTCGCCAACAGGCACAGCTCGCCCTCGACATGTATATGAAGAAGTTATTCGAATACATTCATACATCAAATTTCGATGTGGTCATTAATGAATGCTACTTTGATTTAGCGGTTGGCACGGCTTGCTTGGTAGTCAATCAGTATAAAGATGATAAGCCATTAATCTTCACAAGCATTCCTCTAGAGAAGCTTGCGATCAAAGAGTCAATTGACGGTTCGGTCAATACATGGTTTCGCACATGGGAGAATACTCGAATAGCTGAGATACAATCTAAATGGCATAAGGCTCAACCTACGCCAAATATGATATCCCTATTCCAAAGTAATCCCGAAGCAGTTGTCGCGAAATTATATGAAGGCGTTCTCTATATACCGGGCGCTGCAAAGCCATTTTGCTATGGCGTCTCAGATGGCGATCAGTTTCTATTTCATGAATATTTCGAATCTAATCCTGGCATTGTTTGGAGATTTCAGAAGACTAATGCAGAAACATGGGGTCGCGGGCCAGTCATGGATGCGCTTCCGAGTATTGCGAGCCTCAATGAAATGGCTCGAATTGAATTGGCGAGCGCCAACTTAAACACCTTCCGTCCTTATATGGCTTCGAGTGATGGGGTATTCAATCCGCATACCTTCAAGCTTCAGCCCTTTTCCGTCATACCTATCGCGCCCTTTGGCGCAACTGGTCAGCCTCCACTTATACCGCTGCCAGATGCTAGCAGTCCTCAGTTCGGTCAGTTGATGATTAATGATTTGCGCATGCAGATTAAGACGCTTCTATTTAATGACACGCCTAGCACTGCGTCTATTCAGCCTGGTTCTGCGACAGAAGTTCTTCAGAACCAAGAGGACTTGGCTCAGAAGATTGGCCCGCTATTCTCTAGGCTTCAGCAAGAATTCCTATGGCCTGTAATCGATAGGTGCGCATACATCCTGGATAAGATGGGCATCTTAAAGCGGCCTGAAATTGATGGGCACTTTGTTCAATTCACATATCGATCGCCCCTAGCTCGATTCAGAGGCCAGCAAGAGGTTGCCAAGTTCGCTCAATTCATGCAGCTTGCACAAGGCATGTATGGGCCTGAGATTGCTAATCTCTATGTGAACCCAATGAAGGCTCTATACAAGATTGCCGATTATGTTCAGTTAGATCCTGATTTTCTTAATGACCCTAAAGCCATTGAAGAAGCCGCTCAAGATATGGCTGCAGCTCAACAAATGGGGCCAGAACAACAAGCGCCGGAACAACAATTGGAATCACCACCTGGCGTACAAACTCCACAGTAAAAAAAGGGAAAAATGATGAATGAAGATTATATGAAGTCGGAAAACTATGCGGCTGGATATGATGAGAGCGTCCAAGCATTAAAAAATAGACCCGAAGTCGTCGCGCTTGATAAAGCCTGCTATGAAGTTTTTCATGGGACTAAGGAGGGCAAGCATCTTAAAGAGCTTGTTCTTAAAAGATTTATAGAACCTGCATTAAGTAATATTCAGAGCACAAACTTTTCTGAACAATGCATTTACTTTGAGGGGTTTAAAGAAGCCTTTCGAATGCTATTCAATTGCGCTTTATCTCATGAGCAAAGAATCCAGGCGGAGGGTATAGAATGACAGTAAATGTTACGGACAATCAGGCAGCTGATAATGACACATCAAGTTCAGAACCATCTTGGTGGATTGATGAGAATACACCTGGAGTCGGCGATAGACCTGACTGGCTTCCAGAGAAATTTAAATCCGCCGCTGATATCAGCAAAAGCTATTCTGAGCTAGAGAAGCGATTAGGATCGGAACCAAAAGCCCCTGAGCAATATGACTTGTCCAAGGGTGAGTGGATGGATCCTGACAATACTTCGATTAAAGAATTCATCGATTTTGCTAAAAGCAAGAATGTTCCACAGGATGTCATGGATAAGATGGCCGAATCTGTTGGCTCATACATTAATAGCTTCGATGTGAATCTTGATGATGTTAAGGCGGAACTTGGCTCAGATGCTGACGAGAGACTCGAGCGTTTAGACAACTGGGCTAAATCAAACTTCACCGAAGAGACATATAATCAATTAACGAATGGCATGGTTACTGCAGCACAAATCAAAGCCGTAGAGGAGATGAGAGAAAAAATGAATGATTCAAATACAATGATACCTACAGACAAAGATTCTTCTGACGGAAAATTGAGCATAGAGGATATCCAGGCTGAAATGACTAACAACATAGACAAATATAAAACAGACCCTGTATATAGACGGGAGATTCAACGCAAGATTGAGGCCGCTTCAAAGGACTCTCAGTTTGTTGATAAGACTTATTAATATTGACACATATTGTGTATGGTCTAAAATTTAGATAACAAATGGGATAACTTGTCGCTGCGAGCCTCGCCAGAGACAACTCTTAAAGAACACAAGCCCCTAGTAGTAGACGGTATAAGTTTAATTTAACTAGAGGGCTTGATATGAGCATTTCATTGACTGCCGTCCAGCAAACGGAATTTGATGCGTTTGTAAAGGCGGAATACAAATCTAAAGGTTTCTTACTACGCGACACATTTCGCACAAAGCGCGATGTAGTTGGTCGTACAGTTCAATTCAGAAAAGTCGGAGAAGTAATCTCTAACCAGACCGCATATATGCAATCGGTTACAGTACAAGATCCTGGCTATACACCGGCAACCGCTACCTTGAATAAGTACACCACCCCAACGGGTGTTGACTCTGTTCAAGAGCTAACAGTCAACTTTGACACGAAGATGGAAAATGCCATGCTCGTTGCAGACGGTATGGGCAGGCGCTCAGACCAAATCTGTATTGATGCATTGGATGCTGACCCTGGCGTAACTATCGCCAATGGCGGCACCAACTTTACGTTTGCAAAATTCACCCAGATCATCGAGAACTTTGAAGAGAATGCTGTGCCATTAGCCGAGAGATTCTTAGCAATGTCGGGCTCTAACTTGCGTGCGTTGATGTCTGAAGATGAATTCGTTTCTACGGATTACACTCGCAACAGAATTCTTGATAAGGGCTGGTTAAGAGAATATCTCGGCGTGAATGTTATTATCGTTCCGACAATGACTGAAGGCGGCCTTCCATTAGCAGGTAATATCCGAAGTGCTTTTGCTTGGCATAAGAATGCAGTCGGCATGGGTGTTGGTCATGACTTCAGAACTGAGATTCATTATCTTCCTCGTGAAACGACCTGGTTGATTAATGGTATATTCTCAGCTGGCGCTGTTGTTGTTGATAACCTTGGTGTCATTCAAATTGACTGCGACGAGTCTGTATAATAGGAGAATACTATCATGGCTTTTGATTTACATAGATGGTCACGACAAAGCGTGGCATTGAACACAGGGGAAGTGACAGCTGCGGCTACGGATTATAACGGGCCTGCGCTGTTCACTTATGAAAGTGAATCTGACAACGCTGCTGCTGTAGAGGCAGCCAACTACTTTGCTGGCGCAGTATACGATCTTGCTGTTGGCGATTTGATTTTCGCTAACGCTAGTGACTCGTTTACAGCTCGTAGAGTTTTGGCTCTCGATAGGTCTGCTGGAACAATTACAACTGAAGGTGTGGGTCTTAATGACTCTATTGCTACGGCAAACATTCAGGATAACGCTGTAACTCTAGCTAAAATGGCACATGGCACCGATGGCAACCTCATTACTTATGATGCTGCCGGCGCACCTGCCTATGTTGCTACTGGTACGGTTGGCCAAGTACTCACATCTGGCGGCGCTGGGGCTGTCCCAACATTCCAGACACTGGCTGTTGATCTAACTTCTGAAGTTAGTGGATTGCTGCCTGTCGCAAATGGTGGTACAGGTGTTGGCACGCTAACTGATGGTGGTATCTTGCTTGGTTCCGGTACTGGCGCTATTACACCAATGGCGGTATTGGGCGATGCAGAGTTTGTTATCGGTGATGGTGCAACTGACCCAGGCGCTGCAGTACTTAGCGGCGACGTTACTTGTACGAACGCGGGTGTTGTTACGATTGCGAATGATGCTGTATCTTCAGCTAAACTGGCTGAAGACACAATTCAGACCGCCACTGTAACTATCTCAACAGCTGAGTTGTTGGCACTTGCAACGACTCCCAAAACATTAGTTGCAGCTCCTGGTGCCGATAAGGTCATTGAGTTTCTTGGCGCCACGCTTGTGCTGAATTATAACTCAATAGCATATACTGAATCATCTGATAATATGGTTGTGAAATTTGAAGATGCGTCTGGTGTTGCTGTTTCTGATGTTATCGAGATGACCGGCTTCATTGACCAAACCGCTGATACATTAACATTTGCGGTTCCTGTGAAGGATCCGATTGTTGCGGCAACGGGCTGTGTCAATAAGGCGTTAGTCATGGATAACAACAATGCTAACTTTGCAGCAGGTAACTCACCTGTTGATGTGCATGTAGCATATAAAGTTATAACCGCCGGACTGTAAGACTGAAGGGGGCTTCGGCCCCCTCTTAACTTTGGGGCACTGCTTATGGCAATGACTAAAACCTTGATTATAAGCAATGCTCTGGCATTACTCGGGCATGCTCCGATCACAACGCTTGACGAGCCTGACGACTTAACGCTTGCCGCTGAACAGGCATATGACCTGCTTATCCCAGGCGTCTTAAGTCGTAATAACTGGCGATTCGCGGTTCAACTGGTTCAGCTATCGGAATCAATTGAGGTTGCTCCAGACCCATGGAATGCAATCTATTTTCTGCCTGCAGATTATCTGAAGCTTATTATGCTCAGGCCGCAAGTTTATGATTTTGATATCTATCAGAATAAGAAACTTTATTCGGCGACGACAGGTGAGCTATGGATGGAATATGTTTTCCAGCCTGACCCTGCTTATTTCCCGGCACGATTCACGGAATATGTTGTTTATGAAATAGCGGCATATTTAGCGCTTAGTAATGCCCAGCGACCTGATTATTATCAGGTGCTAGAGGCCAAGAGACAGAACGCTTTTGCAATGGCTGCAGCGAGTGAAACACAGAACAGACCTCAGTTCTCACAATTGACATTCCCCGTACTGGATAATAGAGGGATATCTGAGTCTGTTGATAACTCGACGAACCTAAACGTATAGAGATTTTATGCCGCATATAGAATGGTCGCAAGATGTTTTTTCGAAAGGCGAACTCTCGCCGTTAATGTATTCAAGGGTTTCGGTTCAGGCTTATTATGATTCACTGAAGACCGCAACCAATGTAATTAATCTTCCTCAAGGCGCAGCCGGAAAGAGGTTTGGAACAGAATACCTTAATGAGATAACGGGCGTTACTGACAAAGACAATATATTCTTTGAGGCATTCCCTTATCTAAATCAAGCCGATTATCTTGTTGTGTTCAAGCCGGATGAGATAGATATCTTCCTGGAAGACTTGCTTGTCAAAAACATTACGAGTACCGGCATTCTTGCGGGCGATATGCGCACTATCGACCACACTGTGATTGAGGATAGATTCCGGGTTTGTACTGAGAGATTCCAGCCTAAAGATTTGGTTAGACGAAGCACAACAGTGCATGGTGTATCGGGCATTACAGCGGCAACTGACCTTGTTACCTGGAATGCTGGCGACATTAATACGAATGATGTTTATGCGTTTAAGTTTGATTTGGGTTATGCGGCATTACCCGCATCAACTCCCGCACTTACGCTGGGGACTTCTTACTGGCTCAGATCGTTTGGTGCGAATTTTAAAGTCTACACTACGCAAGCTAATGCATTAGCAGATACAGCCCCTGTTAACTTCACCGGCTCTGATGCGGTAGCTCGAACGATAACGGTCACCTATAAGCATGGAATCAATACCATTGACACGGGAACCGATATTGTGACTGTAGACCAGGCTTTTAGGGCTAGCACAGTCATAGCTGTTACGTTTGAGACAACGGGGTCGCTTCCTACATCTTCCCCGCAAGTAAGACTGAATCGAACTTACTTTATAAATACAGCCTCAACTACCACCTGCAAGGTATACGAGAATGCCATCGATGCTGTTGACGAAACAAACGCGATTGACTTTAGCGTTGTGGGAACAGGTAATATCTTAGTTCTTTCTGACCAGTGGGCATTAGAAGATGTCACCTTTAAGACTAAGCCGGTTTATGACTTTGAAGCAAATTATGATAGCTTAACTTTTACGCCCAGCGCATTAGATGGAACTGGCGTAACATTAACATGCAGCCAAGCCATATTCGAGTCAGAGCATGTGGGGGGTGTTTTCGTTGGTAACGGTGGTATTGCTAGAATAACATCTGGTGGTACTGCCACAGTTGCAAATATAGATATTATCCAGCCATTTCTTGGAGCTGGCTCACCTGCCGCTGCATATGCAATACCAGGGGCAGTATGCTTGCTGGCAGAAGTTGCATGGTCAGACAAGAGGGGCTGGCCTAAGAAATGCTCTTCATTTCAAAACCGAGGCGTATTTGCTAATACAGAGCTATTACCAAATGGGCTTTGGCTTTCATCAATTAATGATTATGAAGACTTCAACGATAGCGAAGACGATGATGATAACGCCATATCCTGGTTCCCATCGTCTGACCAAGTTAATCTTATCAAGTTTATTGTTCCTTACCGAAGCTTGACCATTCACACGAATAGCGGGATCTTTTCTACCCCATTAAGAATTGATACTGGCATAACGCCGAGTAACTTTTCGCTAACAAAGCAAGACCCATCGCCTGCAACTAATGTGCAGCCAAGCGGCATTGACAATCAAATCATCGTTCTGTCTGGAGATGATGCTCATGCGATGGTATGGGATGGTGATAACAATGCATATACTTCCAATATTGTATCTGTAGCTAATGAGCACCTCATAAACGACCCCCAAGATGAAGCGCCTTATGTTGATTTCGATAGAGCCGGAAGCCGATATCTTTTCATTGTAAATGCCGATGGAACGATGGCAATGTATCAGACCCTTATGTCTGAAGAGGTATCAGGGTTTACTCCCGCATCGCTCAAGCAGCCATATGGAGATGCTTACTTCAGGTGGGTTACGTCTAACCATAGCGGGCGCTGTTGGTTTGTCACCGAAAGAGAAATTGCGGAAATTGGAACACCCAGAACGATAACGGCGGTAAGCGATGCCAGAGTAACTGCAGCAAGCACGAGCTTTAGTACAACCGAAGAAACCGCTTGTAAGTTCACAACGACTGGAACACTGCCTACGACAACGCCCCAAATAGCCGTAAATACTTATTACTGGGCGGTAGGCATCGATGCAAACAAATTCCATGTCTATACGAATCAGGCCGATGCGCAGAATGCTTTGACAACTTACGAAGTATCTTTGGTTAATACCGCTGATGATATTATTACGATAGCAGGCTCAAACTTTACTGCCGGGGATGTATATACCGTTGACTTCACCAATTCAGGTGGCGCACTTCCTGCAGGCTTAACGGCTACAGATTCATACTATTTAAGAGCGTTAACCTCAAACAGCTTCAAGGTTTACGATACTTTGGCTGATGCTAATGCCGATACTAATGAAGTCGATATAACTGGCGCGGGAACAGGTACGCATACAGCCCATGTTGATTTGAAATATACTCTGGCTATTGATTTCACCAATACCGGGACAGGGACAAATCAAGTTGAGCCATGGCCGTTGAGTACTAAGTTTTTTATTGAAGAGCTGGATTTCAGTTTATATGTGGATTGTGCTGATAAGTATGATTCTACTGCAGTATCAACAATACCGAATCTGGTGCGCTTTAATGCTCAGAACGTTTTAATGAATGGAGATGGTTATGGATTTAGCGATACTGTTGAAAGTGATGATTTTGTTATTACTGCCCATGGGGAGTCAGTTAGTGTATCGGAGGCTCAAACAGGCTTTGGTATCGAAGTCAAAATGGAAACGCTGCCACTATCCAATACAACTGGAAGCAGCATAAAGTCTACGAATCTTGTTTATAAGAAACACGTGCGCTCAGCCAGCTTCATGTTCAATAACACAATTGGTGGAACCATCAATGGTAAGCCGATTTCGATTAAGCGATTTCCTAACGTGCAGATAGGCTCACCGCCCACTCCAGCTAGTGGCATTATGGAGCTTGGGATAATGAAGGGCTGGGATGACTTTAATGTAAATGCGATAACAATTGATCATGAACAGCCATTCGATATACGCTTACTTGGCATATTTTACAAAATAGATATATAGGGAGATTAAAATGGATCCGGCAACGATGTTTTTACTAGCGATGAAAGCCGCTGGAGCAGCTGTCTCTATATGGGATTTTGAAGAACAGAAGAAGATGGCTAGACTCGGATATGATGTTGAGCATGCGGGAATTGAGGCCAATATGGAAATGGCTAAGACCGAAGCCGCTCAGGGCTCACTTGAGTCCATGCAGAATCTAAGGCGAGCGATGGGAACTCAGATGGCAGCTCAGGCAGCTCGAGGCACGGCAACTAATATCGGAAGCGCATTCTTTGTAAATCAAGAAAACATGCAGAAATTTACTGCGGATGAGAAGGCTCGCCAGCTTAACCTTGCAGCCAGAAAAGCCGAGATTACTGCTTCGGGAGCCATGTCTTCTCTGCACTATGCTCAAACTCAGCAACAAGCTGCGACAAGGTTTGCGACCAAGATGCTTGATTTGGTCAACACAATGCAACCGCCCGGACAGTCTACCGCTGGAACATATCAGACAGGCCAAGGCATGGCGCCATATCGCCCAACCACAATGGGAGGCAGGCCGCCAATGAAAGCATCTTACGGCTTAAGAGAAGCGAGGTTCTAAAATGCCTAATCAGCCATTACCAGGATATCAAAGAACGACAAGAATCAAGGGAAGCGTTAACGTTCCTGCGATTCAGAGTGTGACTGGGCCAATGGCTAGCGGGCCTACAGCTCTAGGTGCAATTGGAAGTCAGATGGCTTTGAAGGCTTCCGTGGCGCTTGCTGAGAAGCAAGGTTATGAGGCAGGTCAAACGCCGCATGGGGACATTGGGACGCCCATTACAGCCACCGATGAAGCATTTGCAAAAGCATACTCGGCCCAGGCGGAATCAACGTTAGGATTACAAGCACATCAACTCCTGCAAGAAAATCAACTTCAGATGGCTCAGACTAATAAGCTGACTCCTGATTTGATTGCACAGTATGAGAAGAGCACATCGGAAGGATTGCAACAGATTCTTGAACAGGCGCCAAGCTCTGTAAGACGCGACCTATCAAATCAATTCTCATATCAGATGCTGAATAGTTCTGGTCAGCTCAACTTGAGGTATATCAAACAACAGAAGGCGCAAGAAAAGGACCGCGCCAATCTTTATAACAGAACACAGAATCAGAATATTGTTGAGTATGGCCTATCTAATAATCTGGATGCGGCCAAGGAAGGGCTAGAATCATTAAAGGCCAGAGCTAACGCCAATTACGAAAGCGGCCTATTCAGCGGAACCGAACGCGATACAGCGATTCATAATGCCCAGCTAAGTTACTACAGTGGCGCATATTCCCGCAAGCTTGTTGAAGCGCGAGACGAGAAGAAAGAGCCCGAGTTTCTTCGATGGCTAGGCGACCCATCCAACAAGCCAAAGGACATGACATTCGCTGACTGGCAGACTGTCGGCTCTAATGTGCTTCAATACAACCAGAAGCTAGAGCAAATGCAAAGCCAGGATAAGGCTTTAATCTTATCTCAGCTCGATAGACAGCTTTTCACCACCGGCGCGATACCACCAGCTCAGCTTGAAGAAGCAAAGCAGAAGCTTGATGAGACGACCTTCAACAAGGTAATGACGAGTCTTGCCAAATATAATGAGAGAGGCAATAAGAGGAATGCGGCTGTAAATGAGGCTACAGCAAATTATGGTGACGAGCTTCGATTTAATCAAAGTGAGCCGAAAGCTAAAGATGATGCATATCGAAATATTGTACAGCAATATCTGCAAGAGCATCCAAATGTTCTTGAGTGGGAAGCAAAAACTGAAGCGGCCATGTCAGCTGGTGGGTTCATACCCTCTTATACTAAAGAGCTTAATGACAGACTTAAATCTCTCAATCCGCAATTCTTAACTGAAGGCGGAATAGCCTACGAGAAACTCAATGCTCAGAAGCCGCAAAATCTTGGGCAAGTCGATAAGCTCGCGATAGCTAACTATCATGCGTTCGAGAGACAAGTTGCGCAGGGAGTCGATCCTGTAGAAGCCGCATCCAATGCGCACCAAATTGTATATGCAAAGAATCAAGAGCAGCGCGAAGCAAATAATGAATACTATAAATCTTACAGTACCAGGAACCTTTCAAGCCCTAGCGCCAGAGAAAATCATGCTTTAGAGCTTTCAGGTCAGCATACTTTCTGGACAGGGTTTAATCCGCGAATCAGAAACATGGGCGCATTTACCCAGCGCGTGAATGCCATGTTTAAAGATAACTTCCATCTTCTTAATGGAGATGAGGGCGCAGCCGCCACCATGACAAGGCAGGCAATAGAACGAAACTGGGCTCATACAAAAGTGAATGGCGACAGCGAATATATGTTCATGCCTCCTGAGAAGGCGCTTGGCATTGATGAGGCCGCCGGTATTCCCGTGATTCACGCTGATATGGTTTCTCAATTGCAGAATCAATTTCAAGTCACGAAAGATTTATATGACAAGCATAATGGCCCCTACTGGCTTGAGACGAAAGATGCTACAAATCTTGCGGCTCTCACGCAGCTCTCAGAAGAGTATCAGAGACTTGGCCCCATTGGTTTGATGAAGGATTTCGCGATAGATAAATCAAAGCCAGAAAATAAGCGAAGGCTGAAACTTATGAATCAGCTTGATGACTTATATGAGGCAAAACCAATTAAGGTAGTTCAGCATATGCGCGGCGGCACAACTCGTGAGTTTGAGGTTGTTATCACGCCTAGCGCCAATATGGTAAGAGGCCAGGATGAATCAGGCATGGTTGTGGGCGATTATCATATCTTGATGAAAGAAGGCGATAAGAATGCTGTTCCGATCCCTGGGCTAGATGGCCTGGGCATGGATTTGATTTACAGGCCAAGGCATAAAGATATATCAGATGCGATGGAAGTATTTGCGCCTCATGCGATGGCGGCTAGACGCAAGGCAGCTTTGAAGGCAGCTTACGCGAAAGAGAAACCAGTTGAGACGGCTGGATTAGAGTTTTTAGGCTTCCCAACTATATAGGATTGTCATGGGACTAGACATAACATTTGATGACGCCTACGGAGATGACAACAAGCTCCCACAGAACATCCTACCTAAACAGCTCGAGACTCTAGCCGAAAGACCTCCGCTTGTAATCGATAATGCAAAGCCCCTCGGGGTTCCTGAGCCTCAAAGAATCGAAGGCAAAGGATTTCTTGATACTGCATTTCATGACTTCCTCGAAGGTAACTGGGCTTATCGAATCGTCAATAACATGACCGATGCTCCAGCACACTCCAATCCCATGGCGGAAGATGTGCCTGATGGCTGGAAGGTTACGGCTGACGATTTTGAAGAGACGCCAGATAAATACTGGCCTTGGCTCATGCATGCTCATGGGCCTAAACAGTTGCAGCTTATCAAAGATGAGATACACGATCGCACTATGCTAGATGAGGCTTATGCAAACGGCAGTCTTGCCGGAAGTCTTGTTGGTGGAATGGCGGCTTTTATCACAAGCCCAGCCGCTTTAATACCTATGGCTTCAGCATTGAAATATGCCAAGACTCCAGGCTATGTGCTCAAGAATATGACAAGAGCAGTGCCAGGAATGGCGGCTCAATCAGCTGTTCATAATTCATTCTTAGAGTCGATGGAGACTAACCCAAGTCTTGAGAATCTGGCTGTGAATACTTTCCGAGATACAGTCTTTGGAACAGCGCTCGAAGGGCTAGGACTAACCGTAGCCTCGGGAGTCAAAGGCTCGGAATTATATGCCGCTAGGAAGGCCATGAATAACTTCAGAGAGGGCATTGGGGTTAAGCGCGTAATCACTAAGGAAGGCAAAGATACAGGCAAGATGGCCGCTCATGCGCTTCCTGGTAGCTCTGTAGGTGCAGCCGAAGTTGATCGGGCGCAAGAATTTCTAGAATCGACTATAGCGAAGAAGGGAGTCTTTGCCTTACCTGCGGCTCAGAAATTGTTCAGCTCGATCAATCCCCAAATAAGAGGCCAGTTCAGTCGATTTTCATCTGTAAGGCCGTTCTTTCAGCGAACGGGTGAAAGTGCTACATCGCTACTTACAGAGGGCACATTAGCTGGAGCTGAGACGCCACAGACATTTGAGGGATATCTCACGTTCTTCAAAGATCGAAGCAGCGCTGTTGTGAATGAACTCCATGGGCTATGGCATGAAGCCAATGGAATCGATTCTACTTTAGCTCCAGCTAGAGCGCTCAAGGCACTCAAACAGCGACTAGGCGACGCACAGCAATTTACTTGGGATGAATTTGGAAGAGAGGTTTATCTGACTATCGTCAACGGTGGGGAGCATGATAATAAATCGATCAATACTGCCGTTGAGAAATTGAGAAATCATTATAACGAAACCTACGATATATTCAGGGAAGCCATGGGCTACAGAAAAGAATGGCGCCCACCCGTTACCGCTGAAGAATATGCTACCCGTGTATTCAATCAAGATGCTTTGAATGTTAAGAGCGAGGATTGGGATAGGCTGGTTTCAGCCAAACTCAAAGAGCAAGACATGCTTATTCAGGCTGAGATGGCTCCCATCGAATCGCTTACCAAGCAAATCGATGAGCTGAATACTAAGATCAAAGCCCTAGCAAAAGGCACAGAAGAATACAAAGAAGCTAGTCGAGAACTCAGGCTGAAGCGAAACAATAGAAATCATAGACAGAAGCAGCTTGCAAACCGTATATCGAAAGACCGAAGCCTTCTTATGCTTGCAGAGGATAAGGCTCACCTATCACACGATGAGAGTATGGAGCTACAGGCTCTCATGGAAAAGCAGAACAAAATAAAGCGCGAGATAAACAAGGCGAAGAAGGCCGGAAAGAAAGACGAAGTTAGAAAGCTTGAGGAAAAGCTTCAGGCCGAAGAGGATGCGCTTTATCAGCAAGCATATAATGGCGAGATAAATCCTAATCTTTATATGAGAGAGCCTGAGTCTGGACGCCTCAAATTTAAAGACCCTAAAGATTTATTACGCTTTCGAAGAGTCTACGAGAATGACCAGGAGCGTATTGGACAAGCTCAGCAATATCGTTCAGTCATACAGAATCATACGCCAGGCCAAGTATACGATCAGCTTTTCAGTGGCATGAGTGGGCATGCGATAGAGAGGCCAAACTTGGCACGCTCAATCATGATCGAAGATTCCTTCTTCATTAACAATGGCTTTATGTCAACTGACCTGAATCACAATCTCAGAGCTTATGATACATTCATGGGCCGCAAGATTGCGATGAAGAAAATCTTTTCTGACATGGGTTATGACAGCAAGGAAGAGCTATCGAATGCTCTTGCCAAAGAATATCAGAAAATGGATGCCGAGCTTAATTCAATCAAAGATGAAAAGAAAAGAGCGAAGGAAAAGCGCAAGCTCAAAAAGGATTTTGATAATACCAAAAAGGATATCGCCGCAACTCATGACAGAATGCTTGGCCGAGCTATGGGAAGCGAAGACGCCAGGAAGTGGGCATCGATAGCTAGGAACTTTGCTATCATGACTCGACTTGGATTTGTGCCAATCACTATGGTTGCTGACTTGGCAGCTGTCACAATGAAACATGGCATATGGCCCACAATCCGAGATGGCATCATGCCTATGCTAGAAGACCTGCATAACATTGGCCAAGGCGCAGAGGGCCGAGCAGTTCAGGAGAATGCCGCACATGCGCATCTTGCCTTGAACCATGTTCAGAATGGCTATGCCGATAGAATGTTTAGCGGAGATGCGATCGCCGATATCCCCATTGGAACTGGATGGTCGAACAAGCTTCACAATGTTTCGGACAGGCTGGCGCATCTCACAGGCAACATGGCAGGAACCAATTACATCGATAACTTTCTCCAGAGGCTCACGGCTACCATCACCCAGAGTAAGATTATTAGCTACATGGAGAAATTCGAAGCAGGAACCATTAGCGAAACAGAGAGACAAGCGCTCTTAATGCATGGGCTCGACCCTGAGAAATGGTCTACGAGATTCTTAAATGGCTGGAAAGAGCAAGGCAGCGATGGAAATGGCATTGGTGGAAAGATGTCTCATTACTACAACTGGTCAGATACTGAAGCATCTAACGTTATGATGCATGCCATTCGTCGAAGCGTAAGAGATACGATACTGAGAAGCGGCCTTATGAGTTCACCATTTGTGGGCGATTCTACAATCGGCAGCCTGTTTCTATTGTTCAAGGGCTGGGGCTTTGAGGCGGCGGCAAGATATACAGCGCCACTTTTACAGGCGCCAGACGCCAGAAAGCTGATGGGCGTTATGGTGATGATGGGCGCGGGAGCGCTTGTCGATCCTATGAGAAAGCTGGCTAAGGGTGAGAACCCAGTTGATGAAGATGACAACATGTTTGGCGCAGCACTTTCAAACTCAGGTGTATTGGGCGTTTTCACTGACGGCATTCAAGATGCTAACCTTATACTAAACAATAAATATTTGGCTATGCTCACAAACGATCGCTATCGGAATCGCTCCTTTATGGGCATGATTGGAGGCCCACTAGGCGGAGTAGCCGAAGATATTAAGAATACGATTTCCATGTTTGCTAATCGGGAAATCAATGAGCATGATATGAAGAAGGCGGCCAGGCTGATACCATTTGCTAATTTGTGGCAGTTCTATCAGCTAACAAACAAATTAGTTGAATCACAGGGTTATCCTGCAACACGCAGAGAAGCCAGGAGATAACAGGGAACTATTATGAGTAGCGTAATTATAGATGATGTTTTACCTAGGTCGCAGTTTACAGCAACAGCGGGCCAAACCATATTCGATACGAACTGGACAGTGGACGCTACTACAGATGTTGTCGTATATGCGAGAGCTTCCGGGGTTGATGCAAATGATGATACTCAGGAAGTTAGCACAGCCAATTACAATGTCACATTAGTGGGCGCCTCTGAAACTGTGCGAGTCACGTTTACTTCGGGAAGAACACTTAATGATATCATCACCGTAATTCGAAAAACTCCTGTTGATAGACAAAATCTATATACAAACACGAACTTTACACCATCGATGCTTAACAGCGATTTTGGAAGGATGGTTCTCAATATCCAGCAAAATGAATTGGATAGAGGTTCTGAGAATGGTGTCGGTGTTCGATACAATTACTCTGAAGACCTTACGTTACCTCGAGACCAGATACTGCCCATCCTGCCCGCTAATCATTTATGGATGATGAACGCAGGACGTACAGCCATTACGACCATCGAAGCACGCGATGCTTTATCGGCTCCTTACGATGCCAAGTATTATCTTGCCGAAGCAGACGGCGCATTACCCAACGCTAAAGACCTTGGCGCTTTAACAACAGGTTTATTAAAGCACTCAGTGAGCGGCTCTGAGTCAACACCGGCAAGCGCCATTTCATATGTTGATTACGTTAAGGCCGAAGCACCTACCACGGCTGG
>JAAOEI010000380.1_pt1 | contig 17367 bp, 9 predicted proteins | sample 7059261 | NCBI WGS metagenome assembly JAAOEI01 (sample SAMN14008812, study PRJNA610033) | viral metagenome | isolation source: viral particles filtered from seawater | place: China: Hangzhou Bay, Yangshan Deep Water Harbour | collected 2017-10-31
ACAAAAGATGTCAGAGATACTAGATAAGTTTTATACAGCAGAAGGTGAAGAACCTTCACCAGAAGAACAAGCACTACTTGGACAAGGAGGACCACAAATTCCTGCAGGACCAGGTGGTCAACCTGCAGGTATAGAACAAGTATTAGGTGCATTAGCAGGAGGTCCTGGTGGACAACAATAATATTACCAATATATTTTTTGACATGATTAATCAAGAAGATTGGTCAGAAGATGTATTTACAGGAACAAAAGAAGATGAAGAAATGATTGTTGCAAAACAATATTTAACTTTACCTACACCACACCCACACTTTTTTATAAATTTAACATTTGAATATGAATACAATCCAGAGTTAGGAAAAGATTTATGGTAAGAAAAAGCAAAGCGTTAAAAGAAGCAACTGATACTGATATGACAGGTGGAGGTGCGTATCAGGATATTGTTGCACCACCAAGAAAAGAAGGCGACCCAACAGGACAAACAACTGCTATAGAAAATCAAATAGCTGCAGTAGGTGGAACACCACCTATGGATGGTGGTCCTGGAGGAAAAATACCAGGTCCTAGACCACAACCTATATCTTTATCTGCACCTACACAAAGACCAAGTGAACCTGTAACTGCAGGTATTCCTTTTGGTCCAGGTAACAATGGACCAGAACCAATTACTACAAATACTGTAGATAATTTTTTAATGGCAGCTAGAGAGGTATTTCCAGACCCTATATTTGACCAATTATTGGATTCGTAAATGGTCAAGCCATATTTCTTTATACCACCTGAATTAGAGGAGTATTACTCTAAACAATCTACTGCTAATAGAAAAGAAGTAGAATTATTTAAAAAACAAATAACTCCTGAATTAGCACAAAGAACTGCAGACATAAGTCGTGCATATCCAACGCTAGATAAAAGATTAGTGTCATACCTACCACAAATGGGTGTAGATGCAGATGATGAACTGTTGTTAGATATTGCAGCTAAACAATTTTTATCACAAGAAAAACAAGACAGAGAAAAAGTAATTACAGATGTAAGTCCATTTAAAAGATTTACACAAATGTCTGACTTAAAACTTACACAAGGATTTGAATGGGTATCAAGAGGTTTTAAATCTGCTGCAGTTGCATCACAAGCTACAGATACACCATTACTAGAAGGTGTGCTTAAAAGTGGTTTAGCAGGATTTGCAATACAAAAAAATGGACCAGACACTGTAAGAAGAAATTTATTAGGAGATGCTTTTGCTGATGCGTATAACGAATCAAAAGAAAAATATGGTTTAACAAGGTACGCAAGAGCAAAAGAATCACAAGAAAAATATGGTGTTAGAAACTTAGGTACTGGTTATTTTGCTAACAGTTTAGATTTAACACAAACAGAAGGATATAGACAAGCATTAAATTTAGGTTTTTCACCTGCTAGAGCTAGAGAGGAAGCAGCAAAAATATATGGTAATTCTATTACACAAGATTTTGCTGAAGATGAAAATCAATTTAAATACGATACAAAAGTTGCAGGAGATGTCAATATATCACCAGGTAGAATACTTGCAGGTACATTTGCACCAGAAGGTTCTGTAGGATATTCATTAACATCAGCATTAGTAGATGGTGTATTTAGATTAGGTGCTGACCCTACAAACTTGTTATTTATGTATGGTGCAGGTGTTAAGACAGGTGCAAGAACAATATTATCTAGTGCAGAAAGAGCAGCTTATGTAAATAGAACTACAAAAGCAGGTAGAGCAGTAAGAACTATTTTGCCTGGAAAAACAGGTAAAGAAGCTAGAAGACAAGTATTTGGTAAGACTGCAGATGAAATATTAGATTCAAGATGGGGTAAGGATTTTATAACAGGATTAACTAAAAATGATTCTATTGCCAGATTAAACGACATACCACAACTTAGAAACATAGACCCTTATGTTAAAAAATTATTAGTTGGTATAAAAGATGAAGATGTTATGCGTGAAGTAGTTAAAAGTCTTATGCGTGGTGGTGATTTAGAAGGTATATTACTAGCACCATATTCTGGAACTTATTTTAATGCAAAAGTAATGAATGAATTAATTAATTCAAGACCACTTAACAAACTACCTATGCAACCAAAAGCATTATCTGTATTAGCTAATAATTTAGCAGAAGCAATAACTGGTGGTTCTGCAGACATAGCACCACTTCGTAGAACAGTAGGTGCATTAATAGGTAAAAAACAAAACAATGCTTTTGGTGGTGTAGTTGGTTTAGGTGGACAGCTTACAGGTGTGTTACCAGTAAAACTTAAAAGGGCATTTGGATTAGCACCTACAAGAATTGCATCTATAAATCTTATGACAGAAACAGCAGATAATTTAGATAGATTAATGAAAGTATCAGGTGCAGATTTTAAAGAAAGAGATGAAATAATTTTTCAATTATTAAAAGCTAAAAACCAACAAGATGTAAATGCTGTAGTTAACAGTGTATTTAGAACAATGACTAAATCTGTACAAAAATCTAATCCTGATTTAGTAGATGAAGATGAAATATTTGATTACATAACAAAAGTATTTCAAGATGAAAGCAGAGAAAGAATGTATTTTTATGGTGAAAAAGGAATACCTATGCAGTTTCCTGGCACAAAAATAAATACATCATCATTTGTAGATGAAGCAGGAAATATTATTGATGAAGTAAACGAAGCATTACCTACAGCTTTTTCTTTGAGAGAAATGGCAGAACATTATGCTGTATTACCTGATTACGAAGATTTACTAAGAGCAACATCTATGTTTAGAAGAGTAGTTGGTCCACAAGGTAGTCGTATGAGAGAAGCATTTAGTAAAGCTACAACATGGGAAGATGCACAAGAAATACTTAAATATGCAAAAATACCTAGAAGAGGTTTTGAAAAATCATGGAGAACAAAAGGTATAGAACAAATAGCACCTGAAGGCAGACTTCGTTTTATTTACAATGACATAATACAACAAAGAGCTTTGAAACCTATGTGGATGCTTAGAGCAGCACTTGCTGTTCGTGTGCCTGGAGAAGAACACATGAGAATGTTTTTTAAAGGTGTGCCTACATTAGTTAATCACCCATACGAATATCATTTGTTAAATCCATTTATGATGAAAATGTTAGGCAGGTCAGACAATCCAACAATACAACTTGTTAATGCACAAAAAGAAGTATTGTACACAACAAGAATAATGAAAGATGAAATAGCTGATACAGTAGCAGCACTTGGTTCTGATGAGTTTGCTGATGGATTAAAAAAAGTTACATTTCCTGAAATACAACAATTAATTAAAACAACTAATTTAGGTGTCAATATAGAAGGTCAAGTTGGTAGTCGTTATCTTAAAGCAGCGTTTGAAGGTAATGATGCTAAATATTGGGAGTTTGAAGATATAGGAGAACTTAAAACACTTAAAGATGATGGTGTTATAAACAGAAAAACTGTTGATGAAGTTGGTAATGAATTAGGAGATATTGTTACAAGTGGTGAATCACAAGGTGGTTCTGTTGCACTTAACAATAAAAACAAAGCTAGATACGAAGGTAATGTTATAGCGTATGTATCTCCATACAAACCATATCAAAGAATTATTAGTGATGAGTATTTAAATAACCAAGCATTAATAAATAACACTGATAGAAAAGGTGCATTAAAAGTAATACTAGAAGATTACATATCTGACCCTAAAGTAAAAAGTTTATTAGAAAAAGAAAATCATGTGTTTGGATATTGGTGGGATGATTCTACAAAACAATGGTTTTTTGACATTAGTGTCGCTATGCCAAAGATTACAAAACCAGGCGACTTAGCACTTCGTGACACAATACGACAAATACAAAACGCTATGATTATAGGAATTAAAGGACATCAAAAATCTATATTTATACCTAGAGAAGTTATTGACAGTTTAGGAAATGCAGTTCCTAAAGAATTAAAAGATTTGTTATTTGAAGTAGATGAAGGTTACTTAGTTAGTCTTGTAGATGACATAAGTGGTAAACAAAGAACTATAAAAGACACACTTACATCTGATGTAGATTTGTACACAGTTATAAACAAAAATGTATTGGAGTATTTGTATGAAGAAAACTTTACTGTAGCTAAACAGATTATTGATTCTAAACCTGGAACATTTGCATCAGCTAGAGTTACTGGACAATTTTTTAAACATACAGATGAATTTATGAAAGCATCTGCAGACCAATCTATTATACAAAGACTTAGACCAGGTAGAACAAGAAACAAAATTAGAGATGATTTTTACGACACTGTAACTAAATATGATGCTAGTGGCAACATAAGACCTGAATGGTGGAGATTTTTTACAACAAGAATATTAAATTTTGCAACAGATGAATTACATATTCGTGTTGCTAGAGATGGTGTAGAAGAAACACTTAACTGGGTGCAAAACACTAAAACAGGTAGAGAGTACATAGACCAAATAATATCTATGTCAGAAGATTACAAAATGCGTGGAGAGTTACTTAAACCAGGTGGTTTAGAAAAGTATGTCAAAGCTGCAGCATATAGAATTGGTCAATTACAAGGTAATCCCACTCTTAAAATATTTGATGATGCAGGTAATGAAATATTAAATAGATATTCTGACATATTGAAAAAAAATGACCAAGGTGAGTTTTTATTTCATAACTACGAAGTAGATTTGTCACAAGGGTCAAGGCAAATACTTGATTTTATTGCTAATGGTGGATTTATAGATGGAGAAGATTTTGTAGAGTATGCAAGAAAAGTAAATGTTAATACTGCTAAAAAATCATTTGTAAATCAATTTATGCCATCACTAAAAGCAGCATTTACAAAAGACATTGTAGATAACAAATTAGGTGCATTTGAACTTGCAGGAAACATGAACAAAGAGTATATGACAGATGGTGTTAATGCACAAAACTTAGGAGAAGCATTAGATATATTTTTAAGAGATGCTTATAGCTTGTTACTTACAAGACCATCAGATACATTAAACAGAGAACCATTATTTAAATGGGCATATTTTCATTTGTCTAAAGAAGAAATAGCATTTCTTAACAAAGATGCCAGACAAGAATTAGGCGTGTTTGCTAATAAATGGTTAAAAGGTTCAGAGTTAAATGATGACATACAAAGACTTGTTCGTGAAACACCATTAGACCCACAAGAATCCATAATGACACTAGAAGATATGGACTTACGACTTAAATCAAAAGCATTAGAGTTTGTAAGTGATTTGTTATATGCAAGTACAACAAGACATGTCGCATCAGATTTAGGAAAAACTTATGTACCATTTCCAGAAATATGGGCAGAAGTTCCTAAGACCTGGAGTAACTTAATAAAAGATAATCCACAAAAATTTTACAGAGCAAGTCTTGCTATAGATTCTGGTAAAGAAGCAAAACCATGGGATAGTAAAAATGGATTTTTTGAAGAAGACCCAGTTACAGGTGAGTTAATGTTTCATTGGTTAGATGTATTTAATGTTATGACAATGGGTATTCCTAAGTTATTAAACAGAAGATTAGGTATTAATGCTGCACCTATGCAACAAGCATTTTTAGGTGGTAATTATCAAGAAGAAGGTGTAAGAGTAAAACCAGAAGGTTTTGTGTCTGGTCTTAACTTAGTTTCTGCTAATGGTTATTCACCTGGTTTTGGTTGGTGGGTAACAGTACCATACAGATTATTTAGTAGGAGATATGGTATAAATCCAGGAGAGTTTGTAGAAACATTTTTGCTAGGTTCTTTTGGAGATAGAAAGCAAAGATTTGGCATACTAGACCAAGTAGGTTGGGCAAGAGATTTAATTAAAGGTTCAGATATAGCAAGAGATGTATTAGATGACCCAGAGTATGATGAAGCATTTAATAGCACAGTTATGGACATTTACACAATGTTATATTACGCAGGAGAATGGACACCAGATGATGCTGCATCACAAGACAGAGCATGGGAACAAGCAGAACAAGCTGCATCTAATCACTGGTTTTTTAGAGGTGGTGCTAAGTTTGGTCTGCCTACAGGAATACAACCTAGATATGAGTTAGAAGATAAAAATGGTAGATGGTGGCAAATACAATCATTAACTAAAAAATATAGTGATATGTTAGTAGAAAATGATTATGACTATTATTTAACTACACAACAATTTATAGACAAGTTTGGAATAAACCCTGTGCCACTTAGAGAAAGACAAACTGCAAGAGTTGGTAACAGACCAGTAACTGAAGATTCTTATAAATTTTGGTCATCAGTAGAAAATGAAAAACATTTAAATGAGTTTCCTCTGACAGGTGTATATCACTTTCCAGATAATTATGATGATGAGTTTTCTTATGAAGGATATTTAAATGCAAATGTAAAACTTAAACCTGCAGTATATGGAGATTTATTAAATCAAACATTATTACAACTAGAAATAAAAAACGAAAAGAAAAAAATAAAAGATGCTAATCCTGCTATTTCAAAAAATGATTTAGATGCACACATGGCAGCATTTACAGAAAGAAAAGTACAAGAGTATGGTGTATTACCATTTGGTTCATTAGGTGAAAGTGTAGATACTGCAGATTGGAAACAAAAAATAGTGGAAGCACAACAATGGAATGATGATGAGTTTTTCAGTCAAAGTCCTACAAATATACCATTACAAGAATATTTAAAAGAAAGAAATAGATGGGTGAGGTTACAACAAGTAGGTGGTACATATAAAGGTGTCACTGTTGACCCCAAAGATGTTCTTAAAGGTGCATATTTAACAAGTGAAAACGAAGAATTTGGAGATGCAATAAGAGCTAACTTACACAGTTTTGCGTTAGAATTAATGAAGAAGTACCCTTATCCTGACTACTATTGGAGTAGTATGTATTATGGTGTATTTTTTAGAGAAGTAAACAACAGACTTTATGGAGATGATTAATGGGTGTTTATATAGACAGCAGTGAAAAAGGCGAAAGAAGAATATCTTTTAATGAACTAGTTAATTGGTATCAAGAAAACCCTGATGCGTTAATAGGTAAATCTGTACAAGATGTTATTGAAGATATTATAGGAGTAGTAGTTGTTGGTACATACATAGGTGAAGGAACAGGAACAGACTTAACAATTATGGACCTTATAGATAAAGGTGTTGATTTAAATTTAAATGCAGGAAACATAAGTTACGAACAAAGTATGTTAGATGCACCTTCTTTACAATTTGTAAATAGCAACAAACAATATCAAGGTCAATTACAATCAGTCAAAGACTTAAAAGGCATTATTCATAATTTAAATTACTATGTCATTCAATCTTTAAGTGTGGCAAATGTTGCCGAAACTTCACAAGAAATACAAAATTATGATTTTACTGGTTTAGCAGGTTTACAAAGCACCTTTGCATATCCAGACAATTTAAAACCTTTAATTAATTATTTTGTTGGTGATTCAGAACAAACAGGTCTAAATGTAAGTGACTTTATACCAGTAAAAGATGATGACCCTATAACAGGACAACCAATACCTTATTATTATGGAAACACACCAGGATATACAGCAGTAGAAGATGGTTCATTTATTAAAACAGGAGAGGAATCTGGCGACCCTATAAAAGATGCTAATGGCAATATTGTGAAAGCAGTATTTAAATTAGGTGATGCAGAAGAATTACTGTACTCATTGGACAATACACAGATAAAAGAATTACAAGACCTTATGATATTTTACGATAGAGAAACATACGAAGGATTAATAGAAAGAGATGGATTTATCAGTCCAGGTAATCCAGAGTTACAGTTTATTGCATTGTTAATGGAAGAAGGGAATAACAGTGTGTTAATGAACGCACTAAATCCAGATGCGTATGACAATGTTGTATCTAATTACAATTCAGAAGTATCTGACTGGAACAACCTAGGTTTTGGTGCAAGTAAATCAAATGTTGTACAAGGCATTATGGACAAAACATTAGAGATAAATTCATTAGATGCAGTAATGGGTGTAGGAACAGAGTATTGGCAAGATAGAAGATATAACTTAGTAAACCCTAGTCCAATAGAAATGGAAGCAGAATTACAAAAGTATTTTAATGCTTTAGGACTAAATATGACAGCTAGTGATGCTGTAAGGTTTGGACAACATTTGTTAGATACAAGACAAAAAGAAGCTGATAGAAAAATGGAGATAGCAAATCAGGTAGAAATGTTTTTGTCTGGTACAAGGTTGTTAGAATCACAAGCGTTAGTTACAGAAAAACCAGTATTAGCACCAGGTGCAGATGCTTTAGAAAGACAAGCATATAACAAAAATTTAGCTTTGTATAACGAATACATACAAGCAAAAGAAGAAGGAAGAATTAGAACTGTAGCAGGTGTAGGAGAGTTTATAGCACCTACTGAAGAAGAAGTTAGAGCAAAATATAATATGCCTAAACTAGATACATACAATTCTGAATTAGAGTTTAACAAAATATTAGAAACAGGACTTGCAGATAGAATAGGTGCTGTCAATAATGTAAAAGCACTTAGAGAACAAGGTGCAAAATTCCAAAGTAGATTTTTAGCAGCTAGACAATTTATGACAGAGGGATAATGGAAGAAGAAAATAACAATAAAGATATATTTGGTGAATTAGATTGGTACAAAGCAAAAACAGTTAAAGAAATGCGTAATGACCTTATGACTATGGCTAAAGGTAATTATTTTGATGATGAACAATCTTATGTTTTTATGTCAAGTGGAAATCTTGTTATTCAAAGTGGTGAAGAATTAAATGACCAAGCACCTGAAGGTCCTGGTTCAGAAGAATATGAACAAATGGATGAAGAAGAAATAGTTTCACAATATATATCAAGAATAAAAATGTTTCCTCCATTAGTAGAAGTAAAAGATAAAAAAGGATTTGCTGAAGCATATTTACCTGCTTTAGACAATATGAACAATGTCGCACAATATTTTACGACTGGTACAGGAAGTCGTGATAACCCTATGGGTAGCACAATACAATATGGAAGAGGTATGGAAATTGCATCAGAAATTCAAACAGGTGCAATAACAGATTATATTCAAACAGGTTTTAAAAGTAACCAAGAGTTTTATGAATGGTATCTTAGTGATGTAGCAAATATACAAGCAGTATTACAACCAGGACAAATACAAGAAGAAGATTTTAGTATTGTTGATGGACCATTTGATGACCCTATGCCTGTACCAAACACTAGATTTCCTAGAAGAGAAGATGTAGAAAAAAGTCAATTAAAAGAAAAAAGTCAAGAATTAAGAAATAAATATCCTATGACATTTAATGAGTACCAAAGACCACAAAGATTTGCTATAAACAGGGATGAGTTACCATTAAAACCTGATGTAAACCCTATGCAAAAAGGGCAGGATTTTATAGACACTATGGCAGACATGCGTAGAATAAATCCAAAAGTAAACAGGAATAAAATGAAACCAGAAAGAAGGAGGTTCTTTTAATGTATCAGGACCATTACTTAACTTTATTTGCAGATGAGCAAGAAGTTAAACTATACACAGAAGGAGATGTCAAAGAACTCTATAACTATGGTATTGCTAATGATAAACCTTGGACAATATTTGTTGATGAAGATGCAGATATGCAAGATATAGAAAATGCTATGGATTTAGTAAGTAGGGTTTAATGTCGTTAGAACAAGCAAAAATACAACTAGACCTTAAACATTTAACTATGTTAAGAGAGTTCTTTACTCAATATGCGATTGTATTTGAAGAATATTTTAAACTATACAAAGATAAAAAATTAGGTATTTTAATAGATGATGGTTTAAGTGTTGATGATAATTTCAATAGAAGGTTATTTTCAGAAGTATTAGGTGTTCAACAATATCAATCATTAATAGTTAATGATGCTAAAGATAATTTTAATGTATTAAATAGTTCATCAGATTCTTCGTTATCACAATATATAACAGACTTAGAAGATGGAGATATGTTGGATATTGGATTAGATACAAGAGGTGGTTCTTTACATAATGCAGTCTTAAATAAAACTGTAGGTATTTTAAAAGGAAACGACTTAATGTATGATTCTGGAAAAGCATTTAATTTTATGGGATTACGAACAGATTTTCCAGAATTATATGATGCTTTAGTGTGGGGTCATTCACAAGGTTTTTGGAAATTGGATGCTGAATTATCACATGTTGGTATAGGTGAGATGGGAGATATTGATGTAGATTTTTATACTATAGATGAAATAGAACAATTATTAGACAAGCCATCTGTATCAGGAAGAATACCACCTTATGATTTGTTTAGAGGATTAATGGTTAAGTATTCACTTGCAGATGAAATTAGCGTAGAACTACGACCCTTATTTAGTTGGGCTTTAACTTTGTCTGATGAGTTTAAAAGCGAATTTTTAGAGGACAACATTGTAAATGTTATAGAAAACATAAGTAAAGAATTGGGAGGATTACCTGCAGGTACAGTACAAGGACAGGTAGAAATAAGTGATAGTTATGGCGATAGTGTAGTTACACCAACTAAGTACAAACATTTTTTTGCAAACATGTTAAGTCTTACTGATGACCAATGGAGTAAATTACCTGATATAGATAATGATGTATTACAGGAAATATCTAAAAGAATGGGTATTACTGAAGATATATTGCATATAGATTGGTCAATGATAAATCCAGGAAGTGCAGATGGTTTTGCTGTTTTATATAACGAACCTGAATTAACAGGTAGTGCTACAGATAGTTTTGTAAAAACTAATACAATGACTAAATTTTTTAAATTTACTGAAAACATGATAAAACATTTTAAAGCACAAAATGTTGCTTTTGAATCTGCTGTTAGTAAAGGATTACCTCATTTAGTAAGTATGTATCAGAGATTAGGTGCTATGTTGTTACCTGAATTTAATATTACAAATAGAAAATATACTGGTTACAATACAGGTGATAGAACTATGCCAATATTGATGCTTCCTGAATACATGGATAATAAAACAATATTTAAAAATGTATTTAGAACAAGCAAGAAATCATCTATATTTCAAACTAAATTTTATGAAATTACAAAAGAGTTTAGTTACATGTCTGGTAACAAAGCAGTTGTGTTACCTCCAGGAACAATAATAACACGCAGACAAGAATCATATTTGAATACAATTGCTAAAAATCAAAATTTAGAAAAAATTACAACAAAATTAATAGGTAAATGGAACACTGGTCATGCAAAACAAATAATGAAAGCAAGATTTGGTAGTGAAGCAGGAAATTATTTAGTTACTAGAAATGCTTTAAAAAAATCAGATTTCTTGCATATAAGTACATATAATGGTCCTGATACATTTGATACACCAGGACCAGGTTTTGAATTAACAGAATTTGAATATATAGGTTGGAGTGATTACACAAAAGGAAAAGAATCTATATATACAAACTTTTATAAGCGAATGAGTTTGGCTATGAGAGGGTTAGGTATTGAAGATGATTTTTTAAGAGGACTAATAGCAACTATATTTGATGGTCAATATTACGACAATGAAAGAAGATTACTTGCTATACCTATACCTAGTGAAGAGGGATTTGCGTTTTTAAACACAAGCAACATGAGTGCAGATGATATGTGGAATATTATTTACATGACAAGTGGTAATAAAAACTTTACTCCTGACATATTTTTCGGTGGAAAAATAGGAAATGTAGAGTACACAGAAGAATTAAGAAATGACTTAAAAGATACATTTATGTTAGGTAGAACTAAAAAAAGTATGTTGGAATTAATAAACAGAAATATTACATCAATAGTATCAACACCACCTGTTGGAGTAACAGGTGAGGGAACTCCTGGACCTTCTTCTGTATATAAATTAAAAGATATAATAAATGATTCTTTTGAAACATTTGAATCATTGTATAAAAATTTAAGTAGTAAAGTGTTTGAAAATTTACCTGATGAAATACAAAAAGATTTAGATAAACTTGTTTATCAAAGTGACAATATGACACCTGATGAATTTGCACAACTACAAGAAAAAGTATTTCAAGATTTACAAGGTGTTGAATTAGATATTCAACCAGACACTACAACAACATCAGGTGCAACTCGTAGGCAGAGAAGTTTGGCAAGTGCTGCAGGACTTAGAGCAAGAGCATCTGGTAATTCAAATTTATTACCTGACTTGTTAACAGACACAGACAGACTTGGAGAACTATCTGATGGCAGTATTCCTACAGGAGAAAATGCAATACTTGATGCTGCATACAGAGTAGATGGTACAGCAAGTTTTTTTGATTTAACACAGTACAGTGACTATGAATTAGATGTAACAGGACTTGCAGCAGGAAGGTCACATTTGCCTGGTCAAGATATTAATAAAGCAAAAACAACAGTAGCTAATCTTATCAATTCATACCCAAATACTTATGGCACTATATTCTCTTATAAATTTTTAGAGAGAAGTGATGGCACTACTGTTATACCTTTTATTAAAGAAGATGTAAAAGATATATTTAAAAGAAATTTATTAGTATCTAATAGAATAATATCAGCAGGTGTAAACCTAGGTATGCCTAGTAGTGAATCAAATTATGCACGATTATTAGAAAGACCAAAGACAAATGTTGTACATTTTGATGTTAACCCAGTAACAACAAATCCTAATCAATATGGTGGTGTACAGATGTTAGAGTTTGATATTGGTATAGCAGACAACACAAATCAAGATTGGATGTTTAGAAGTTATACACAAGTGGCTTACAGTTACGACCCAGACACAGGAGAATTAAGAATACATCATTGGATAGACAACCTTCCTAATGATAGTAATGAACGAATGGGTAGTATGGTTCGTAATCAAGGTAATTTACCAAATCATTATGCAACAAAAGATTTAGCAATAATTAAATCATTGATGGAAATACATGATGTTGTAGATGAAAACAAAGTAGTAGATGGTCCAGACTTTCTACCAGAATCAGTTGGAGTTAGAGAGTATGGAGGATTTAACATAGATAAAATAAGAGTGCTACCAGGTAGATTAGCGTATGCTTTTGGACTGGTAGGAACATCAGACCCTGACCCAGATTCAACTATGTACACAAAGACAATGAGTGAAAGTAATGCACCATTACTTCGTAGAAGAAAACTTAATTCTTTGTTAGGAGTTAAAAATTATTTGTTAGGTCCAATACCTGATGTAATGCAAGATGTAGAAGATTTTTTAATAGACCAAGGAACAAAGTTATCACCAATAGTAAATAACCCTAATTTTATGTTTGGTAATATAGAGGACAAGTTACTTACTGGTGAAGATTTAGATAAATTTGCAAATGATGTTCGTGTAGAGTTTGAACAGTTTGGTAGAACACAAGATAACATAAGTGGGTTTAATATAAGAAATGTCATTTTTACTGTGACAAATGAAGAGGGTATTAGCATAGATTTAAAAGGAAGTTTAAATCAAGATATGGTGTTTCATACTATTGAATCAAAGTCTAGCGATACTATAGATATAGAATCCATAGGAGGAATATTAGAAGATACTATTAAAAATAATAATAATTTAGATAATTTTGATGAATTATCACAAGATGAATTAAATTTTTTAAAAAATAATTATTTAATATATCCAGAGTACAACATAAGAACTGGAAAATATGAGTTTACTTCTTTAATAGATGATGCAAATGAAACAACATTTAAGGTAACACAAGTATTGTTGCTTGATTCACAAGTAGCATTTTATGGTGATACAGAAACAGCATTAGATTTTAACCAAGTAATGAAAGATAATAATTTTAAATTTGAATCACAAACTCCAGATGCTGTACATACATATAACCCATTTGTAACAGAGATTATGGAAAGCATTAGTTACATGGATGATGGTTATGGTGACCCTACAGAAACAGGAGTTAGAGTAAACAGAGTTTATGAATATGAAGATATGCACAATATATACATGACACAAATGTATGGACCACAAAAACATTACAATGGTGCTGATGGTCCTTTTTCACCTTATGTGTCAGAAAAATTTTATCCTTTACGAAAAAGATACCCATCTTTTGTAAGTGACTTTACACCTGACCTAGACTTTATAGGTGGTGAATCAGAATACACAAATGGATTGTTAAGACATAGAAATGTTACTTCTACAGATATAGCAAATGTAGCTAGAAAGTCTGGTAGTTTTGTTAAAACAATATTTAAACCTGTAGGTGGTGCATTTAAACTATTAGAAAAGTTTGATATTGCAGATAAAATAGTAATGAAATCTATAAAACCAGTATCAGGTGCAATAGCTAAGGGTGTATCTATGACAGGAGGTAGAGCAGCAATAGCAGCATTAGGTGGTGCTGCAGCAGCAGGAACTATAGGTGCAGGACTAGCAGCAGTGTACGCAGCAGCAGAAATAAGTGCTTTAGCAACAGGTCTTATTAAAGAAGGTGACTTGTTTGGCGATACAAAAAAACTTATGAAAGAGTTGAGAGATGATAATCCTGGTGATGGTGCATGGAAACGATTTTGGGTAAGCACAGGTAAGAATGCCTGGAAAGGTTTAGAGTGGCAACAAGACCATTCATTGTCAGGATGGGTAGAAAAACAAATAGCTAGTGGTGCAGGTCAAGCGTTTACTAAAATACAAGAACATAGAGAAAACAATGTAAATTTAGTAAAAGAAATAGCTAACTACACTGCTAATAATCCAGAAGTATTTAACACTGTTAACAACTATGACCCACAATACAATGATGATTTTGACAACATAAACAGACACATGAGATTATCACAACAACATTTTGGAACTGAAGAGTATGAGAAAAATTTAAACAAAGAATTAAATGAAATAACTAAGTACCCAGTGTGGCAAAACAGTGAAGAATTGTTGTACAATGGTAATGAAGAATTTTTAGCTACTGTAGATAATTACATTAAACTAGCTAAAGCATACGAAAGTATAGGATATTAATGGCAGATTTTTTTGTAGATGAATTTATAGAACCAGATGAACTAATACAAGTAGGAGATACTTTGTATGGAGTTATTTATATGCAAACCTCTAATGGTGACCAAATGCCTTTGTACATAAGAGTAGATGAACCTTCAATGTTAAAAAATGGTGTTGCACCTAGTCAGGTGTATGCAACAGTAGATGAAGTAGAAGAAGCAAATGGTGAGTTTGTATTTATGGAATATGAAATGGGTATGAGTGAAGTAATGACACTTGCAGAACTATCAACAGCAAATACTACAATAAACAAAATATTAGGAATTACACAGGATAGATTAGAGTACAATGCTAGGCATTATGGCGACCATTATTTAGATTTAGATATGCAATATGCTTTTGCTTTATCAGCATTATTAAATCTTGATACTGTGCCTACAGAGTTGTTATCAGAAACATCTTGGTACAAATCACACCCATCTGCAGAAGCTAGAGCATGGGCAGAGTTTTCATTTCAAAACGAAGAGGAAGCAGCAAAGATAATAAATGACAATTTAGCTTATTACAAGCTAGAAGCAGGTGCAAAAGGATTAGCAGGTACAGACATAAACAATCTTATTGCTGATTTAAATACTGCTGTTACTACAGGAAAGATAACAAAACCTGAAGCTAATGAGATAATTAAAAATTTAGGAGATTCTGCAAGAAGAAAACTTATGGGTGGTGATGAAGTAATACATGAAGATTTTAGAAAATACATTGGCAAAGTAGAAGAAACAAGGAGTGGATATTCTGCTGCAGAAATGCTTGTATTAGATTATGGTGGACCATTGTTACTAGATGGATATAAAAATAATGGAAAGTTAGATGAGATAGCTGCAAAACTTAGATTAGATACAGAGTATGGCACAAGCACTAATGAAACATTGATTAAAGAAGATTTACAAAAAGCTGCTGATGCTTTATATCCATGGGCAAAAGGTAGTAAGTATTCTGGATGGGCAGGTAGTTTTGAAAGTTTAACTACAAAGATACTAGGACAAAAAACATTAACACCTACACAGCTTATGAATGTAGCAAGACAAGCACAGAAATTTGAAGGTAACTATCAGGATTTTGAAACATATATGTACAGAGAATATATTGACACACCATATATTCAAGAAGAAATATTAGGTGATGCTTCTAGGCAATTACAAAGTGATGTGTCTGGTGTGTTTAACGCATCTACAATATACAGGAGATAATAATGGCATCAGTAACAATATATAGATATGACAATCTTGCAGGTGAAACATTTGATGATGCTTATGCAAGAACACAAAAAAAAGAAGATGGTTCTTTTTACAGTTCTGCACAAGAATTTGCAGAAGCATTAGTAAAAGGTGCTAGTTACAAATTTTCTAAAAAAGAAGCAGAAGATGACCAGGTATCAAGACAAGCAAATCAATTTAGAGTGGAAGATACTGAAACAGAAGATGTAGTTGCACCTAAAGCAAAAAATACTACTAAAGAAGAGATGGCTAGAAGATACCCATACCTAGATGCAAGATTAGTAGATGTATTATTAGAATCATACACAGTATCACAGGACATGACACAAGCACTTGCTGATATGAGAGCTAATCCACTAATGGAAGCTATATATCCAGGCATTAGAGATGAATCTACAGGACAACTTAGGATGACAGAGGTAGAGTATTTGACATCTGTAGATACAATGAGTAGCTATTTGAGAGATTATAATTTAAATCCATCAGAGTTTTCTGATGACATAGTTGCTGCTATAGCAGGTAATGTATCACCTGATGAGTTTGGTTCAAGATTAGAATTAGGTTACGAAGGTATTGTAAATAACATACCAGAAGTTAAAGCAGCTTACTTAGAAAACTTTGGCATAGAGTTTCCAGATGAAGCAATATTTGCTATGTTTGTATCACCTACAGTAGGTCAGAAAATATTAGAAGGCAACATAAGAGCAAGTCAAATACTTGCTGAAGCAGAAGTAGCAGGAATGGGAATGGTTAATGTTGCATTTGCACAGAGTTTAGCTAGACAAGGTTTGACACAAACACAAGCTAAAGAAGTATTTCAAACTACAGCAGCAGTAGCACCTGGACTTATGGGTGCAGCAGCAGCACAAGGTAGAGGTCTAACAGAAGAACAAGTTATAGGTTCTAGGTTAGGTGAAACAGAAGATATACAAACATTACAAAGAATTACACAACAATCAGCATCAGAATCTGCAGTGCAATTAGGTGCTGCAAGAACACAAACAGGTCAAGTAGTAGGATTAGAAGAACAATAAACTTGCACCTTTAAAATATCTGTTATAATAAACAATGACCCTGTAGATAGGTCTGGGGGTAAAAAAACGACCTTCAATTTTGTAATCGGTCTTGATGCCTACTGACAAGACCTGTCAAATAAAAACAGTAG
>JAAOEI010000381.1_pt1 | contig 17363 bp, 15 predicted proteins | sample 7059261 | NCBI WGS metagenome assembly JAAOEI01 (sample SAMN14008812, study PRJNA610033) | viral metagenome | isolation source: viral particles filtered from seawater | place: China: Hangzhou Bay, Yangshan Deep Water Harbour | collected 2017-10-31
TGCAAGCGGCCCAGCCCCACTGGCCAGAGCCGTCCGTCTGGAGGCATTGGCCGCTGGTGCCGTCGGCGGAGGGGAGGGTCCAGGTGACGTTGGCGGGGATGGACGATGGCGCTCTCACCCCCACGTAATTTAAGCCGCTGCCGTACTTCTCCTGAAACTTGATGATTCCGGTGGCTGAATCGTCCTGCTTTGGAATGATTTTCAGCTCGCTTTGAGACTGACCAAAGGCCAGCGAGGCCGAAAGAATGTAGAGGTAGAGTCTCATGTGATAGATGCCCCGCGCACGCCGCCCCGGTATTCCCATTTGTCGGCGGTGTTGTAGACAAACTCGTAGATGGAGTAGGTGTCTGCCGTCAGGTCCATATCAATGCCCTGAAGCCCAATATAGGCGCTGCTGAATGTCGGCTTGCGTCCACCGGTGGAGTCCTCGATCAGCTTGATGTGCAGCTTCATCCCGGCTACCAATGTGCCGCCCGTGTAGATTGGGTCGTTGATTGTCACGTTGCCGGTCATGGTTTCTTGCTGGTTTAGTCCGTCGGCCAGATCCGGCGTGACCGCGCCCGCAGTGGTGACCATCTCGAAATAGCCGTCATTGTTTCCAATGGCCGGATTTGACGCCCCAAACACGTAGATCTCCCGCGTCGGCGACAGTGAGTCGATAGACTCATTCTGCCCTCCGTCCAAAGTCAAGACCTGAACCAACACGACTCGCTGCCGATAGTTGGTAACTTCGGTTTCGAGGTATAGAATCGCGTCCAGATCAGCGTTATTCAGGCTGTCCGATGTCTGGATCACCTGCCAGTCTGGTTCCTCGATAATGTACCGGCTGGCGCTTGTCGGCGTGGTCAGCCAATCGCCTTCAATGTACACTTTGCTGGCGGTATTGCTGATGATCCGGTAAACCTGCCCTGCCCCAGGACCGCTGATAATTCGCAGGAGCCGCCCGACTTCATCGTTGACGCCAAGGCCCGCACCGGCATTTTCTAGCGTGTTGAGCCACTTGGAATCAGAGAGGTAATTCCCGCCGCCGTCGCTGCCAACGGTCGGCTTCGAGCGCATGATAAGCGCGTCGCCAACGGAGACATCACCAGATGGGTCGGGTGTGACGGTCAACACCGTGCCGGTATTTGACACCACCGAATAATTCAGGACGGCCATGTCTCCTCCGGCGGCTTTGCCGAGGATGGATACATCGTAGCCAGCCCATTCGTCCGTAGACCAACCAGCGCCGTCGATGGTCAGCGTTCCGCTTCCAACGGCGTCTACTGGCTGCCCCCATACGCCGCTGTGAGCCACGCGCTTGACCTTCACGCGCATCCGGTCAAACTCGGGGTCGGGAATGCCTTTGCCGCGCTCCTGGTAGGCCGTGACTGTGATACTAGACGGCGTGCTGGATGCGTTGGAGGCGTGTTCCGTCAGGAGTTGCGGCGAGTTTCCGACGTAGCATATATACCCCGCCGCTCCATCCGGCCAGCCTAAAATCGGAACCGTGATGGTGTTGGCCGTGGAGGCATTTGTTACGACGACCTCGCACAGATTCGATGGTGCCGAGGGCGCGCCGAAGGCATCGAGCGCGACAACAGCCAGATAGTATGTACGCCCGCTGCCAAGGATTGCGCCGCCCGTGCTGGCGGTGGTTCCTTGCCGCCCTACGTCGGGCGGGTTACCCGTGAACAGATTGACTGGCCACGCGCCGGATACATACAGCTTGGTGATTATCGTGCCGTCCGCCGCCGTCTCGTGGGCTTCGGCGAGGGTAAAGGTCTGATCGGTTTCCGAATACATCGGGTCCGATGCGTCCGGTGCCACGCCAACAGGCCCCCAGGGGTAAGCCGCGCGGGAAAGTCGGTTGCGGGCCTGGAGGGACTGCTCAGGGTCAGCCGATTGGCCGTAGGTGTCCAGATACCAGTCGTCGTCATGGCGTTGTGCTGTAATTTGCACGGTTTCAAAGTTGGTCGATGGCCGCATCTGCGTGATGCGAGCGAGGACGTTAGATAATCCAAAGTGAGCATTGGACACGCGCACAATCTGGCCCACCCGGCAGCGAACCGCGCGGAAGGAATCGAGCCAAGCGTACACCTCGGTTCCGCCTGCGTCCGCGCGAGCGTTGCCGTAGAGGTTTCGAGCCAGCCGACGCGCGCCGATGCGTTTGGCTTGGTCTAGGGTATTCACGCCATCGGCTTCCATTTGCTCGGCTACTTCCTGCCCGCTTCGCGCGATGGCGTCGGTGTCGGCAATTGAAACCGAATCGCCGGCCCAATCCCGTTCGCTGTTCGCAAATCCAAAACTTACCCGGTTAGGCGTGCTAGAGAGCGGCTGTGTCTGGACCTTAAACGAGGACTGACGACCGCCGAGGAACTTGGTAAAGTCATAGGCCACGTATCCGTTTGTGGTGGTTCCGGTCAGCGATTGTGACGATATGTCCGTGTTGTAATTGCTGCCCGTAACGGCGCTTGGCTGCTGGCTGGCTAGCGTACCTTCGATAAAGAATTGCAGCTTGCCCGTGGTTGAGTTGGGAACAAGGATTCCGCCGCAACCCTGCCGCACTGCGCGGATGACATCGGCGGCGCTGCGACGCTGTCGAAGGACAAGGGAGCACGCATAACGAGCGTGTGAGGATGTCGCGCCGTACTGGTCTGTATAGCTGACCGATGCCGCGCAGATGGCGGCCGCGTCGATGAAGCTCTGAATATCCAGCTCCGCGTACCCGACTCCCGCCCAGGTAAGCAAGTCCATGATGACCCACGCTGGATTGTCCGTGTAGGTCTTGGAATACGTCGAAACGTCGGTATATACCCGCAGTTTCGGGCCCTGCACGAGCACGCGCACGCGCGGCGTTGACGTAGCTTCAGCGAGGCGACGCGGGACAACGCAGAGAATCGCGCACATCGAGCCGTAGGGGTCGCCGTTGCCGCCCCACGGGCTGTCTAGGTTGGGCGCGCCGTCGCGGTCGCCACGGTTGATGACGTTGTAGCGGAGAAGCGCATCGCGGACGATGTAGTTGGTGCCGCCCGTGATGTCCGTGGCCGGCTGAAGTTCGGTATCGTTGACTACAACGCGGAGGATGTACTGGGCTTCCCCGAGGCAGACAATAGCCTCAAATCGCGTGCTGTTCCCGTCGCCCTGGGGCTGGACAACAACGGCGTCAACCCACGCGGTCCCGTAGACCATCGGGATTGGGTTGCCGTAGCGGGCCTCGTTCGGGTTGTTCTGGATGTCGATCCAGTTGCCGCTGGTGTATTCCCGCGAGCGCCCGCCCGTTGATCCCTCGTACTGCACTCCGCCGAATCGACCGGTGACGCGAGAGGCCGAGTCTTGCTTGTACATCCCGCGCGCCTCACAGGCGGCTTTGGTGTAGTCGCAGGAGGTAAAGGCGGTGGTACCGCTGGAGTAGTTGCCTCGCGCGTTTCCGCCGGTGGCGTCGGGCGAGTAACCACACTCATAGCTGATATCGTCCGCGTTGTCCGCCGCCGCTTGCCGCTTGGTTGAGGTGGCCGGAAAGATCCACGGACAGCGCCGCTGAAGCGGGACCGGGGGAAGCATTCGGCGCTGGAGGTTCAGCTTGTTGATGGCGGAGACGGTAATGGTCTCAGCGTCGCACTGGGCCGGGTCGCAGATGCCACGGAATCGCAGGATCGAATCCGAAGAAAACGTCGAGGAATCCGCGTCCCAGAAAACAAAAACAAGATCCAGGGTAGCGCCGGAAAATCCATAAACGTCCTCGTAGCCGGTTTTAAGCGCCTTGTCCGCGTCGGCTAGGGTAAGCGACACGCGCGGGATGATGTCGATTCCTCCCGAGTCGTAGCCCTGCACGGCGCTGATGTCCTGCGAGATGATGCGCCCGATGTAATTGTTGCCGCCGTACTGATAGCCGCCTTCGGCTGTGTTCAGCGGATGGGTGGAAGCCCGATAGACGGTGCCGCCATTGAATGTGATAGTGGCCAGCAGGAGCGGCTGGAAAGATTGTTGCGCGTCTTTCGCCGATGCAATGTCAGTAAGGGCCACTTATTTGTATTCCTGGATGGAGACAGAGACGCGGTTTTCGTCGAGTTGGATTTGCTGCACGGTCAGCGCCTCTTGGTCAAAGCGGCACTTGCTTGCCGTCACGCCCGTGTTTGAATCCGTAAAAGTAAATTCCTCGTAATTGCCCTTCCGCGCGTCCCAAAACGACTGGAGCGTGGCAAGGTCAGCGTCGGAGAGATTGAACGAAATCTCCCACCGCTTGAGGCCATTGGCGAGGACGTTGTAGCTGTACTGGTAGCCATGCGGCTGCCGGTTGCTGACGTTCCAAACTTCCTGTTCCTGGGCGAATGGCAGATGGACGGATTCACCGCCAGCGAATGTGGGGAAGGATGGCATCTAGTTCTTACGCGTCTGCACCAGCCGCACCGTCAGCGACCACGCGCCGCTTTCGCCCTGCGTCGCGCTGATTTTGTCGTCAGCAAAGGCCATATAGCTGTAGGTGGTGGCACCGATCACGAGATCCCAAGTGGCGTCAAATGAGCCCTTGCAGGTCTCGAAAAAGTCAACGATGGCGTCTTTTTCGTCGCCTGTGATTTGATCCATGGCGAGGGTGAATGAGTTGAGGCCGGCGCATTGCCGAAACCGCTGCTCCGTGCCGTCGTCAAACTTCAGCACGCCCACCGGGTAACGCTTGGCATTCGTCAGCGGGTAGAGAGCGGACACACCCGAGAACGGGGTAGGGAATGCCGCCATTATGCGGCCCCCACGGCTTCCTGCATCGCCCGGTTGATCCCATGGCCTTCGTACACCGCCAGCCGCAGCGCATCCGCAATGGATTCGCGGGCGTCGATTATGGACTTGGAGTCGAGAGCGGAGATATTCACCGTGATCTCGCGCAACCCTCCCAGTTTATTGGCGTCGTAGGAGCGGCCAAGGCGGTCCATTGAGAAGGACATCGGGTCCGCCTCGTCGTAGTAGGCGTTTGCGATGCGCTGGTTGATTTGCGCGTCCCGTTTTTTCTTTGGGTCGCCCAAGATCATGGCGATTCCCTGGAGGCCAAGCGCAACGCCTGCCAGGATGGGCGCAGCTGGGCCAGAGACACCCGACAGCGCGAGAATGGAGCCGGCTGCACCCGCAAGTGCTGCCGTGCCATTTAGCGCTCCCTGAGCCCCGCCAGCCTTGAATTGGGTGTATGCGCCGATTGCTCCGCCGGCGAGTGCGCCAGCGATACCAACGCCGCGCGCGGTTTTCGATAGTCCACCGCCAAGCGGGACAACGGCCCCGGCTTCGGTCGTTCCCAGGCCAATGAAGCCAGGGGCGGGGGTGACTTCGGATTTGCTCGCGGCGGAGAAAATCATGGGATTAGACGAGCTGGCACCACCAAACACGCCCAAATCTCCGAGAAAGCCACCAACTGGCCCCAGGGCTCGCATGGCGTTGAACCCGTTCGGACCAGACACCTGGAAGCCGCCGCCATTGACGCGCTCCAGGGCGGCCGTATTGCGCTCGGTGGCCAGCGTGTTCTTGTCGATCGGCGTGGCGTTCGACGGGTCCAGCAACGTCCCTTTTAGGAGCCCGCCAAGCCCAGAGGCAGCACCTACCCGCCCGAGCGTGCTTTGCACGCGCTGGAAGGTGCCCGTGAGGGCGTTGGTGCCTACTTGATTGAGCAAGCGCCCACCCTGCTGGCGGAAGAAGTCCTGGGGGCGTCCGTCTTGCAAACTGCCGACAAAATCAGAGGCTAGCCCGCGGGCTTCGTCTTTGCGCTGGCGCTGAAGCTCCAGGATGCGGAGAGTGCGCTCCTGCTCAATTTGCAAGCGGCGCTGCGTGAGGTCGAAGACCTCGTTCCCGTAGTCCAGTTCCTGCTGCAGCCCAGCCGTTTTCAGGTCGTAAATCTCCTGAATCGCCGCCAGTTCGCCGCCCGGCCCGGTGAGCATTTCGATTTTGCGTTCCTCGAATTGCACGAACTGGCGCGCGTAGGAGGTGTTTAGTTCGCGTTCGCGCTGGTCTTTTTGCCGCTGAAGTTCGGCGGATGTCGCCGCCTGATCCGCGCCGGGGTTGCTGGAGTCGAAGGCATTGCGGTCTGCTTGCGTGCTGACGAATTCCGGCAGGTCGGGCAGCGAAGTAGCGCGGCCACGGAGGGACGGAACGCGGCCGACGGTGATCCCAGCGCCGATGTTGGCGTTGATGAGATCGGACGAGTTGACGACCAGCTCGGCGCCGGCACGGGCTTTTTGCAGAAACTCGATTTGCTTGTTGAGCGCCGACTGCTCCGCCGTGATACGGGAAAGTTCTTTGCTCTGCAGCTCAAACGCCGATTTGCTCAGTGAGCCGGAAGCCAGCGAGGAAGCGATACCAGCCCGTTCCTTCCCGAGTTGTTCTAAACGCGCCTTGATGCCGTCTTCGCCGCCAAGCTGGCCGCGGCGGAACCGATCGGACATCGCGGCACCGGCAGTTAAGCCGCCAGTGTCTAGCCCCGGAGTGGATGGCGCGAGGCGCGAGAGTGCCGCCCCGCCGTCGATCGTCGGGAACATTTTTGCCAGGACTTCATTTTCGGCGTCTTGCGCGCCCTTTGAGAACGCCGATCCCGGCAGTGCGGATGTGTCGCCCGCGGCAAGTCGTGACACACGCAGAAGAATTGGCACGATCACCGGCGCGATCTTCTCCGCCAGCTTGCCCTTGATGATCTCCCACTGCAAATCAAATGCGCGCAACTGCTTGTTGCTATCGTCCAGCGCCTTCAGTAGCCCTTCGCGCGTGCCAAACCCAAGCTGCTCGGCAAGCTGATTCGCTTCCCGGTATCCGGCCAGCAACGGCTGAACGTTCTTCGCCGCGTCCTCGCCGCCCAGGACCCGCGACAGGTTCACCCGCTGAGTCGTATCCGTCACCTTTGACAGCGCGTCGAACGTCTCCAGCAGCACGTCGTTCAACGCTCGGGTCTGCCCCGTCGAGGTGAACGCCGAGACGCCGAGTTGCTTCAGTAGTTGGCGCGTCTGGTCGCCCTGCCCACCCGTGTCTTTCAAGGCAACGGACAAGTCAAGCGCGGCTTCTTTCAGGTTGCGGATATCGAACCCGGTCAGGTTCGCCGCGGCGCGCAGTTTGTCCGCCTGGTTGATTGTCAGGCCGGTGGACAGCGAAAGGGATTTAATTTCCAACGCCGCTTCGCCGGCTCCACGGATGAACGTGTCGAACCCGGCCGCCGCCGTCTTGACCGCGGCGTAGACGCCCAGTGCAGCCGTCGCATAGCGCCCGAGGCCAGCCGCGCCATCAGATGTCACCTTCGACGCGCCGCCCAGCGAGGACTCGGAGTCCTGCTTCATGCGCTTCATCGCGTCCGAATAGCGGACCTGATTCTTTACCGCATCGTCGGAAATTTTCTTGTTGGCGCGGGCGAGTTCGTCGCCCAGCTTATTGACGGTTGCGGATAGGCGCGCGAGTTCCGCATCCCCCCGTGCCTGGGCTTCGACGACGAGTTGGAATCTTTGAGTAGCGGCCATTTATTTCGCGTCTATCTCCGTCCGGTCCCAATCAGCCCGCGCGCTGGCGACCGCTACCAGGGCATCGGTCCACCATGCGGGCCATTTCCCCGAATCAGGGCCAAAAAGCGTTGCTCCGGTGTCTCGCGTCGCTACCGTGTGGGTGTTGACGAGTTCAAGAATCCAGACGCTCTCGGGCGTGATGTACGAGGTTGGGCACTCGGAATTCCGGTACCCTTGGACTTCCTTATCCTTCGCCCGTGGTGTCCAGCACGGGGTACGCCCGATCTGTATGAGGTCTGGAAAGTGGCGGCAGTTGCGCATCAGGTAAAGCCGCTTGCGCTTACATTGCCCGCATTGTAGATCGGCGTTGGACCACCCGCCCGCCCGGGCGAACAGCCACGCCGTCGCTAGTTTTTTGCCTCGTCCTCGGTCAACCCGGAGCCGCGCACGCACGCCGTGTAAATCTCTTCGATCAGGTCATCGGGTGCGCCAGATAGCAGGTCGTCCACGCTTGGCGTTGCCACACCGTCTAACTCCAGCCCTTCGACGCTGATAAACCCGGCGCGGATCGCGTTGGGCAGCATGAAGCGCTCGTAGATGTGCTGCGCCTTCTCATCCATTTCGAGAATCGCTAGGCGCTTATCAACGGGCAGGGCGTTCACGCGCGCATTGCGCTCTTCAATCGTGCCATCTTCCCCGGCGAGCGCCTTCCACTGCGTCGCTCGTTCGGCGCTCAGGCGGCTGTACTCCAGGCGGTGGGACGCAATGGCCGCGTCCCGTTCCGCCCGTCGCATTGCGTTCAGGTTGCGGACAGTGAAGGTCACGCCTGGATACTTCTTCGACGCTTCAGTGAATTTGGATTTGAGCGAGTGCATAAATCGTTAGGTGGCGACGTACTGCAATTCGTCGCGGGAGCCTGCCGTGATCGAGGCCACGCCAGAAAAGTTAAGGATGTTTTCCGCTCCCGATTCGTCGCGGGTCGCGCCATCGACAGAAACACCGTTGATGTTGAAAGTGTGGATATTCCCCGCGTCTTCCCCGATCACCAGCGTCACGTCGAACACGCCAAGCGTGCGCGCCAAATAGCGCAGCGCCGCCTGCGCGCTGGTGTCCTCTTCGTACAAAGAGAAGTTGACGTTGACGGTGGCCGTGGTTGCAATCGGGACAGTCGGGTAGTAGCTGCCGTGTGAGTACCGCAGCGACCGGGCAAAGTCACCACTGATCGAGAACGAGCGAATCTGAAAAGTTGAGACGCTGTTGATGGTTGCCGACCCAGTGAAGCCAAGCGCGGCTTGGGAGAGGAACGTGGGCGCCGCTGGCTCCGTGGGCCAGGATGTCAGCCCGCGCTTTTCGGCGGTTGTCAAGCTGGAAAAATTTGGTTTGTCGAGGACATCAACGCCGGGGCCGCTGACGCGCAAAACGGATTCCGTTTCGTCGCCGCCGCCGCTGATCTCGAAGCCGCTGACCAAACCGCCAACCAGAATCTCGTTCCAAATATTCGAGCCGGCAGGATCACGGAACACATGAGCAGTGACGCCAATGTTATTTTCGGCGATGCCGTAGGTGACCGAAACGCCAGCAGAAACGGACCCGGCAGCGCCAAACATTGCCTTTAGCAGTGGGTCCATATCCGACACGGTGCCAGCGGTACCGGAACCACGCAGCGGTACGGCAATGCTCCAGTTGCACGAGCGCCGACCGCGCCGGTCTGGCTTGCGCCCCAGGCTGCCGGTGGCGACATTGGAGGGAATGCGGTTAGAGGTAGCGTTCAGCGAGATCCCGCCGCGCATATATTCGAGGCCGTCACCGCTGGCCACCGTCGAAGTTCCGGTAGAGTTTGGGATCGTCGCGGCCCAGGGGTCCGTGGTCTGGACAAACAGCCGCGCGTCATTGGGGGAAATGGTGCTCATACGTGAACCTCAAATTCAAGGGAGAAGGTAATGGTTTGGGTGTGGCCGTCGCCTAGGTTCACGACGGGAGAACGGTCTTCGCGGTATTGCGAGTGCAGGACATTAGAAGAGCGGAAATGAGTGCGGCCAGCCTTTAGCGCTTCGCTGAAAGCGTCTGCAACGGCATCGGCGTACTTCTCAAAATCGTTGGAGAAATCGGGTTGGTTGCTACCGTAGTTTGGAGCGTCGAGTTGCTGGTATCGCAGGTAGATCACCACTGCCGCGCCTACGGTGCCGGAAAAAGTCTTTCCTACGATGCGGTGTTTGTCCTCGGCGAAGGTGGTACAGATGACCGCGCCGGGAAACTCGAAGATTTGCGAAACGTCAACCTCTTCATCGTCCATGTAGCCGTAGACGACATTCTTAGAATCGCCCGAAAACTCCAGGAAAAACGGCTGTATTCCATACGTTGACGCAAGCCCGCCGAGCTGTGCATTGAAGCCAGTGGAGGCGTCTGAGAGCGCCGCGACGAGGGCATCGCGTGTGGCTTTGCGGTAGTTGGCCATTTAAGCTGCGTGTCCGAAATACGAGCGTCGAGCGGAAATAGTAGAGCGTGGAGTAGCCGCAGCGCGGGGAAGGTTTCGGCCAACCCTTACGGTCTGCTCGACGCCATCCGCAAACAGTTCGTTGGCGAGTTCCAGCATCTTCGCTTGGTCGCCGTTAGAAAAGCGGAGGAGGTCGGAGTACATCCGCGCTTTCATGCGTCCGATGCGCGTCCCGGCGTCCGCAATGGCCTGCCGATCATCGGCATAGCGCGGCTTGATTTCTTCCAGTAGTGCGCCGGTCAGCGATAAATCGCGGATTGCACGGCGGCCGGTCTTTTTCGACTTAAATCGCGCGTATCGCTTTTTGAGCGGCTTCGTTGGTCCGTCGTCTTCTGAGACGCCTTTAGCCAGACGCTCTTTCATCGACCTGATGCCGACCTCCAGGATGCGGAGGTTGTGAAACTTGCGAAAGCCGAAGCCGACTAGGCGCACGTTCACGCCGTCGTACTTCACGCGAATATCGGGGATCATAGCGGGTTGGTTACGGCCAGCTTTAGGAGCCGGTTGGACTCGGCGTCCTTTTCGACATCGGCGACGCGGTAGGTAGCGTCGTCCATCTTCACGGTGTCGCCCTTTAACGGCTCTCCGCCAGTGAATGATGCCAGTGGTGCCCAGGCTGTCTGGTAGACGCGCTGGCTGGTTTGGACCTGCTCGCCGGTGTCAAACACCAGGGTGATAGTGTACGAATCACCGGCGCGCGGGTAGTAGGTGGCCTCGTCACCGAAAACGGCAAGGAGAGGGACCGTAGCCGAATTGAAGAGGCCGCCAAAGGTGGACATTGCGGGTTAGTATTCGGCGAAGACGAGGAACTTCTTGCCGCTCGTGACGGTCACGACCACGTTGGTGGACGTGTGGCTGCCGTAGGTGACGTTGACGCTGCCGGCGGTCGCAGGGGTCAGGTCGGTGTAGGTGACCAGTACGCGCTTGGGGACCACGCCGAGGCCGTGAGAGACGTTTTGAGACGACCCGGTTCCGGTTTGCTCAGACGAAACAAATTTCTGCGTGAGCAGACCTTCGTTCAGCTTGACGCGGACGGTGGTGTCGCCAGAAAGAGCCGCAACAAGACAGACGCCGACTTCCGCATTGCTGTTGGCGGTGGTCGTCAGATACTTGTTGGTATTGTCCCAGTACACCGGATCGCCAACGGAAATCGCGCCTGTGGTCTTTGTGATGTCGAAAACGCCTTCTGTTTTGAACTGGCCAGTGGCGCCGCTCGTGATGTCATCGCAGGCAACTCCAAAGAGCTTGCCGACTTGGGCGGCCTGCCCAGAGGTTACCGTGTAAGGCGCAGTGAGGAGGACGGTATCCCCGTCCTGAACGTAATTAACCATGATGTGCTCCAGTTGGGGCGGCCCTCGCCGCCCCGTGTTGTCTGGTGTCTGTGCCTACGCTTACGCGCCGACGTTCTTGTAGCAGCCGCGCCAATCGAGGATCTGCGCGCCAAAGTCTTCGCGGACCTTCATCTCCACGCCATCCACGTCAAAGCCGACGCGCATTTCGGTGTAGATGCCTTCCTGGCCAGCCAGATAGGCAAACTCGATGATGTCGATCTGGCCGGGATCAGCGAACGCATACCATGCCGTCGTGCTGGCTGCATCCAAGCGCGGCTCAACGATCACGCTCAAATTGCGGAACGTGTTGATGTTGGAGCCTTGCTGGGGCGTGTACTGGTTGCTCGTTTCCTGGAGGGCCTTGGTTTCCAGCGCGGCCGGAACGGCAATGATGCGCGGCTCCACATTGATGAACTCAACGGCCTTGATGCCCTTTTGAACGCGCATCAACGCACGCATCACGCCGAGCGAGGTTTGCGAAATGGCCGTGCCGGTCGAGGTGTAGTTTCCGTGCGCCGAATTGAAGAGCGCCACCGAGTCAGCGCCCATCGTCGGATTCGACGTGATGAGCGCCCACACAATATCGCTTTCCATCTGCGCACAAGCGCGGCCCTGGAGCGACGGAATGCGATTGAACGCGCTCATGTCATCGTTGATGATGGCCTGCCGATTGAGGGCGATGATGTTGCCGTAGGTGGACAGAGCGTAGGATTCACGCTTGTCCGAAAGGCTCACATACTTGAACTCGCCGGAGGGGGGGACCACAACCGGCGTCGGGGATTCCGACAACTGATTGACGTACTTCGTCTTGAAGTCCGTGTTGGTCGTGCCACGCGCGATGGGCTTCCATGTCTGCGGGTAAGCCTCGTAGGCGGCGCGCAGCGACTTGTTCATGACATTGGCCAGCACATACGGAAAATCCGTGGTGCCGTTGTAGCCTGGGTTGCTGAATCGCTCCACGCGCATTCCCAGCGCCATAGCCGCAAGCTCCATGCGGTCGGCCCCGGCAAACTTGGTACCGGTGCGCGTCAGCACTTCGCGACCCATTTCCATCAAGGTCATGCCGGCAAACTCGCGCCCGCCTTCGTTCAGCTTGGCACCGGCAACGCCAGCGCGATACTCGATGGCGTTCTGGAGGCTGGCCCGCATCTTGTCGCGCGCATCGCTTTCCAGGCTGACCCGGCCATTGTGGTGGCTGTCGGTCGGAGTGGCGTCGGCGCGCTTGGCCAACTCTTCGATGATTTTGGCGCGGGCATCGTTGAGATTGACGCCGTTGTTGATGAGATCCTGCGCGAACGACTCGCCCAAGCGGGCAGCGCGAACAGCGGAGGAGATACCGGAAATGCGCTCACGCTCCAACGCAATCCCAGCGGACTGGGCAGCGGCGAGCGCGGCGGTGTCAAGATGGGGCTCTGCGCCCGCAGGCTTCATGGTTTCTTCGACCATAGGTTTTTCCTCGTGGGCAGTAGCCCGTAGTTCCTCCGCCGCCGGCTGATCCATCAACTGTGTGATCTGCAATTGGTCAGAGAGAAAACCCGCATTGGGATCGGCCGGAATCGGCACAATCGAAACTTCGCGGGGATACCATTTGTCGGCGACGTAGGTGGCCACGCCGTCCGCTTCAGATTCTTTGGAAAGGTGCAACAGAACCGCGCCTACGCTCACCTTGCGCAGTGTTCCGTTTTTGACTTTGGCGAATGTTACGGCGCTTTCGGAATCGTCCGAAAAGTGCGCTGTAGCCATGGCTACGCCGTTTTCGATGCGCGGGTTGCTGATACTCCCCAGGACATTGCGCACGCTGTAATCCATATGCGAGTCAAGCAATGGCCCGCCGTTCAGCTTGGACAGATCGCATTGGCCTTTATCAAGACCAAGACGGAGGAAATACTTTTCACCCGTGCTGTAGTCGTAACGCTCGACGGTGGCACCGGTATAAAACTGCATTTCAACCGTGCGCGAATCATCGGATACCGATAGCGGCGCGATATCGGCCGCCATGCGAATGACGTTGGTTTCGTTACGGGGTTGCGGGTTGGGCATTTTGCGTGCCTCCTGATGGGATGTTTCCTTGCTGTGTGCGCTGGCGAGGGTCGCTATCCAGCACGATCTTCAATGCGTCTAGCCGGTCATTCCATTCGGAGATTTCATCGGCCTGCTTGAATGGGTCATTGCCGCTTCGGCCCACTGCTTGCGGCCACGTCAGCGTCCCAATTCGCATTTCGGCGAGGTCGGCCTTTGCCTCTTCCAGCCGATCCAGTAGGTCAAACTTCGGTGCATCCCATTGGACGGCGTAATTTAGCTCAGGAATCAGGCCAGCGTAGAAACAGGCGTCAATGAACCACATCCACACGCGATCCAGGGCGCGGGGAATAAAGGTGTTCCACCGGGTTGCCTCGATCATGTCCTTGAAGGACAACAGCGATCCGCGATAGCTGGAGTAATTGGTTTGCGACAGGTCGCCGGTTAACAGTTCGTATGGAATCTGGACGCCGGCGGCGATTTCATGTAGCCAAAGTTTCGTTTCTTCGGAGTAACCCGGCGACGGCTTCGGATCGGCAAAGCTGATATCTTCCTCGGGGCGCAGGTACTCAATCATTCCAGGCTCCAGAGATTCAATTCTGCGGCCGTCCGTGTCTGTCTCGGACGAGCCAAGCAGGGGACCGTTATCGGTAGATGCCTGCTTAACAAACACAGCAAAACACGCTTCGATCTTGCGGGCGTACAGTTTTGCTTCGGACAGGTCGTCTAAATCCTTCAGTTTGCGAGTGACGGCGGAAAGGTGCGGCATTCCGCTAATCTGGCCAGGGCGGGAAAACTCACCGTCGTAGAGGTGCGCAATCTCGTATTCCTGAATCAGCTTGCTGTCAATTCCACGAATACCAAGCGACTTTTCACCTGGGTGCCGGTTCCACATCCAATAGCCGGTACGCCGCCCCAATCGGTCAAACACAATGCCGTCGATGGTCGCTCCGCTTGCGTCAGCGGATTGACGTGTCGTATCCAGCAGGTCCGCCTCTACTGTCTGGATCTGCAACGGGATGCGGTAGCCATCAGTAGCGCGGCGCGGGCGACGGCGGATAAACACATCTCCGCTTTCAAACATTGCCCCAGCCCATCCAAACTGCATGGAGCAAACAGTGCCAGGCCCATCAGCATTTCCGTATTTGTCAAACTCTCGCCAGAGTTCGTTGATTTTCTTATCGAGTGCCGGTTTTCCAGTAGCAGCCCGAGGGCTGATGCCAGTTCCCGCCACCTTGGAGGAAAACTGGAATTTGGCGTTGCGCGCAATTGGGTTATTGCGGATCAGGTCGCGGCTTCGCTCTCGCGCCGTAGCCCGAGCGCCAGAAACTTCAGCGTTTCCCGATGACCCACCAGTTACCCAGCCATCCGTGCGGCGGCCAGTCTTGGCCGCATCATATGAAAGCGCCACTTCCATGGCCGCGCGGGTACGGATTCGCCGCAGCCCCGATTGAGGGTCAGCCCAGCCAATCGCTTTGTCTAGCCAGTTTGCCTGCATTTATTCGCGCGAGAAAGCCGCATAAGAACGGCGAGATGGTGCGGAAGAGCCCAGCGAGGTTATCTGGTCGCCTAGGTCTGACAGAGCTTTCCGCATATCGTCCACCGAGGCGTAATTGACCGTTTTGTCTTGAAACGTAACGCTACGCACGCCCTGATAGAGCGCGGTTTGCAGGGCCACCTGCATTGCTTCGAGTTGTGATTGCGTGAGAGCCATTTACAGCCAGTTCCTTCGACGTGGTAGCCATCCGCTACCTCGCGGTGATTCAGTGCGCTGCGGTATCGCTGCGGGGCGTTGGATTTCCTGAGCTGCCGGCATCGGCTGCGGTTGCTCTGGTTGCTTGTCTCCGTGAGCCAGTTCTAGGCGACGCCATGAGGCTTCGCTCCACTTCCCAATCCCCAAATGCTCGGCAGCCGCTTTTGCGTAATTGGCAGTGTCCAGGGCTTCATTACGCCCGGTCTTGTGCCAGCGGCCCTCAATAAAGCCGCGCTTGTTTTTCTGCTGCACGTATCGCTCGGCTACGATCTGCTTATACCATTCGTCCGTCTCCCGGTAATGGTGGACCCAGCCGGGCGGGTAATCTCCGCCCTCCGCTGGTTTGCCGAGGCGCAACTGGCCATACAGCTCAGTTTTTGCCATCGACACATTAACCGGATACACCAGCACGCCACGACGGCGCCGCTTGGCGTTTGATTCTGTTGTTTTAGGAGTGCCGAGGATTGCCGTGCCAGTGTCGTAGCCTTTGACCACAATCACCCGGCCCGGTCCCTGCTGCCTTGCCCAGTCGTACACCTGCGTGGCTTGGTCGCCCGAGTCGATGGCCAGCCGGCTAATCGAAAGATCCGCGCCGCTGGCGTGCTGCCAGGTTTCACTGAGCATGGCCGTTAGATCCAGCCACGGACCAGCGCCGAGGCGGGCGGTGTCACCGAATAACACCCGGTAGTCCACCAAGAACCGCTGTTTATTGCGTCCCCAGCCCCATACAGCCGCTTCTAATCGATCGCGCTGGACGTCAACCCCGGCCGTCAAAATAAGCGCCCCTGCAGGCGCTGTGCCTTTTTCGTAGTCGGATGCGCGGGAGGCGATGATTTCCCAGTCGGGCGCGTCTCCGGTGATCTTCCAGAGTTCGGCCAGCTTTGTGTTGATGAAGCTTTTGAGTTCGCCTGGGTCGTCCTTGGAGGCCAGGAAGTCCTCGGCGAGTTCACCCCATGGGGTAATCAGTGAGTATAGGCGGGGAAGGTGGAAGCCGGCTATTTTCGACTTCGGGTTGCCTTTGACCCACTCGCCACGATCGATCATCCAAAGCTTGCGCCAGTTTTCGATGTGACCGTTGCACAGCTCGCACTCGTACCATGCTTCCGCTGGATCCGCGCCCCACTTCACCCGCTCCCAGATAAGCACCTGATAGACGCCGCACAAAGGGCAGGGAACATGGTACTTACGCTGGTCGGAGCGCATCCACCATTCGTGGATGACAGAATCACCTTCGAGCGTAGGAGTAGACGCCAGCGCTACCTTGCGGATGCGCCGGAAGTTTGCCGTCCGCATGATAAACAGGCGAACCGTTGATCCTTCTTTGCCCACTTCGCGCGGCCACCGGTCCACCTCGTCGCCAAGGGCGTACCGAATCGACCGCATCTGGAAATTCTCGGGCGTCTGGGCACCCAACATCGTCAGGGAGCCGCCACGGAATCGCTTTTCGTTGATCGTGTTCCCGGCTTCGCGTGACTTTTTGACGGCGACCAACCCTGCCAGGGTAGGGCAGTCCCGAAACATCGGATCGATTGACTTCTTGGAAAACTCTTCGGTGTCGGCTTCACGCGGCTGGATTAGGAGAATCGGGCCGGGGTCGTTTGCGATGTACGAGCCGATGGCGTTCTCAAAGGCGGTCGTCTTCAACATCTGCGACGCGCACATCAGCACGACGAACTCGGTTGGATCGTGGGCGCTGAGAACGTCCATGGGTTCCCGTTGAAAGGCCCATGCTCGAAAGTCGCCAGGAGAAGCGCTGCGCTCGCTCGAAAGCTTGCGGTTACTCTCCGCCCACTCCGTCACCGTCTGGAGAACCGGCGGCCGCATCGCTTTCGCTGCCGATACCCAGAGCTGCTGCACCTGCGTCGAGAAAGTCATCGGCTAATTGAGCGGCACATCGGTCGGTTTCGCGGATCAGAAACAGGCGTACTTCGGTTGGATCGGTCATTGCGGCCAGTTGGTCGCACAGCGCATTCGGTAGCGCTGACAGCTTCTGACGGACCATCTGGCACAATTGCGCCCAGGCCGCTGACGCCAGAGCCACGGGTATGACTTCGCCCTGTTTTTGCTGAAACTCCAGCTCGCGTAGGTTGGCAAGCGCTGACTCCTTGCGAAGCTGCGCGTCGGCCAGTGATTCGGTTTCGGTTTTGCGGACGCCGGCGACGATTTCCTCGTCTGTCCAGCCACGCTGTCGCCTATGGCGCACGCCAGGAACCGTGAGCCCTGATTTTTTTGCAATTTCTGAGTCAGTCATGCGTTTTTTGCTTGACTTTGCGACATAAAGAAGGTTTTAGGCAGACTGACTAGGTTTTGCGTGCAATGAGTCTACC
>JAAOEI010000383.1_pt1 | contig 17286 bp, 18 predicted proteins | sample 7059261 | NCBI WGS metagenome assembly JAAOEI01 (sample SAMN14008812, study PRJNA610033) | viral metagenome | isolation source: viral particles filtered from seawater | place: China: Hangzhou Bay, Yangshan Deep Water Harbour | collected 2017-10-31
GGGGGGGGGGGGGGGGGGGGGGGGGGGGGGGGGGGGGGGGGGGGGGGGGGGGCGACACCGTCGCGTGCGGTCCTCAGCAGCGCCAGCATGCACTTCACGATCAGCAACTGGTCGGCTGGCGAGAGCCTCCCAAACAGTGACACGACGCGGTGCAGCAAAGGCAAATGCCCCTCCCCCTGACGACGTGCCGGCGACGCTACTGCGGACATCTCTGCGTTGTCAATAGCTGATAGACGGGAACGACAACATGGGACGCGCTGGCAAGCGCACACGACTGGAGCGCGGGATCTACCGTGAAGGCCACGCGATCGCCGCCACGGTGCAGGTCGGAGCGGTGCAGCGGGAGCGCCGCTTCCCGCTCTCGACCGACCGCGCGACGATCCGCCGCTGGCGCGAGGAGACGCGCGTGGCGCTCCGCTACGCGGACGCACGTCCCGCGCGTGGCACGCTCGCGGCCGAGGTCGAGCGGTATCTGGCGCAGGTCCAGTATCTCGACCCGGCCACCGTCCGCTCGCGGCGCAGCGAACTCGCGCAGTGGACCGCGGCGCTCGGGCGCGTCGACCGCGGCGCGCTGACGGCCGACCAGGTCCGCCCGGTGCTGGCCCGCTGGCGCGCCGCCGGCGCCGCGCCGAAGACGCTGATCAATCGCACCCGCACCCTGGCGCATCTCTACCGCACCCTCGACGGCCGGCACGCCCCGACGCCCGTCGATGACCTCGAGCTGCCGGCGCCCCCGCGCCGTCGGCCAGCGGTCGTGACCCCCGCCGTCATCGCGGCCGTAGAGGCGCGCTTGCGGGCGGCCGAGCAGCCCCGCGGGCCGCACGGCACCAAGGCGGCGCAGCTCCCCGACGCGAAGACGCGCGCGCGGTTCATGGTCCTGGCGAGCTGCGGCATGCGCCCGTCCCAGCTCAAGCGCCTGCGGCCGGTGGACGTCGACCTGGCGCGCGGCGTCGTGTTGATCGCGGGCGGCAAGGGCGGCCACGCCGTCGCGCTGCCGCTCAACGGCGACATGCGGGCGGCCTGGGCGCTCTTCGTGGCGGCGGACGCCTGGGGCGCCTTCGACACGCGCTCGTTCGCGCGCCGCCTGTATACCGCGGGGTGGCCGCGCGATGTGCGGCCCTACAACCTGCGGCATTCGGTGGGCCTCGCCTTGTCGGAGCAGGGAGAGGATCTCGCGGACGTGCAGGCGTGGATGGGGCATACCGACATCGCCACCACGCGCCGCTTCTACGTGCCGGTGCTCGACAGCCGGCTCGCGCGGGCCAGTGCCCGGCTGGACGGGCGCCTCGGATGGTCCCAGGATGCGTCCCAGGATTCGTCCCAGGATGCGTCCCAGGATTCGTCCCAGGATGCGTCCGCACACCCAGCAAAATCCTGAGCATTTCTGCGGATCGCGCCGCGATTCGGCGGACGCGCCGCGGGCCAGCTGACGCCCCCGTTCTGGGGCGTTTTGTGCGTTTTCCTTAAGGATTTGTTGGTTGCGGGGGCGGGATTTGAACCCGCGACCTTTGGGTTATGAGCCTCCCCAACCCCATGCCTAACTGCTTATTATCTCGTGCGTTGCGGGACGTCCCAGGATGCCGTCCCAGGATCGGTGCCCGGTCTGGCCCCGCCCGGCGCTCCCAGCCGCACGACAGTGTGCGCCCGGCTGCGGGGTCCAGCCGGCCACCGGGCGGGGCGTGATCAGGAGACAGCGCCGCCGCCGTCGTCCCCGTCGGCCTGCGGGGACGACGCGCGCACCGCGCGCTCGAAGTCGTCCCAGACCATCCAGCCGCGCGCCCGCGCCACCGGCACGCAGTCGCGCGTTAGGCGCAGCACCACCAGCTGCTCGTCGTCGGTGACGTAGCCGACAGCGGTGAACTCAGGCGCGAGCGCTCGACGGGGGCGCGGGTGACGGCTCGACATACTCGAAGTGTCCGAGGTCCGCCTGCTTCCACCGCCCCCCCCACCGCAGCCCGAGCTGCTCGCCGATGGCGCCGAGCGTCTGCCAGATGGGGTCGCCGGCGTCCCACTGCAGCTTGTCGGGACCGTGCAGGTCGTACTGGCTGTAGGGCACGATGTCGATGGCGTCCCCGTCGAGGTGCTTGCTCCGCACCGTCCAGGACACGCCCTTCGTGATGTTCGCGAGGTGCTCGGCGGGTGTGCGGAGGGTGTCGACGATCACCACCGGAATGCCGGCCTCGACCGTGCGCGCCAGCAGCGCCATCGCGAGCGGCCGGAATCGGGGCGAGAGGTCATCCAGCCGGCGGCTCATCGCATCACCCGATCCAGCTTCTGGTCGATCTTCGCCAGGGCGTCGAGCGCTTCACTATGACGTTCTTCGAGCCGACGGTATCGCTCCGCGCAGACCGCTTCGTGCGTGTTGACGCGCCCCTCGAGACGCACCAGCCACACGCCCGCCCCGATCAAGGCCACGAGCGGTACCCCCGCGAGAAGGTCTGCCCCCGTCATACGCCACCATCACGGAAGGCCTGCACGAGCCGGCCGCGTGCCGCCGACACTTCCAGTGGTGTCGGCTCACGGCCCAGACGCTCCCGCAGCGAGAACAGGACCACCGCGCGGGCCTGCGGGTCACCATACACCCGCGCCTCAAGCGCGCGGGCCGCCACCGCACTCGGTGACGCATCGAACGCCGCGATCACGGCGTCCGCCGCCGCGCGCTGCTGCGGGGTCGCCTGGGGCGCGAACTGCACCACCCACGTCGCCCGGTCATCCGGCCGCCCGATTGAGACCCCGACCAGCGGAACCCCTGCCTCCACCAGCGCCGCGTGCAGTTGGGTCGCCAGCATCACGCCCTCCAGACCGCGACCATCCCGGCCTGCAGGATGGCGCCGCCGTTATCGCCGTAGAACGTCGTCGCGGGACTTGTGCCGTTGGAATACTCGAGCCACACGTAGCGGTGCCATCCGACCGCCGGCGCCACGATCAGTGACGCCCCGGCGCCAGTCGGGCCGCTCCCATACCCTGCGCTGGTGACGCAGTCCGCGTGCTTCGCCGACGTGGAGTCCTCCCCGATGGCGACCGAGAACCAGCTGGGCGATGTCAGCTGTCCAGAGACCTGCACGGTGACATCGATCGCGTCGTCCGACACGCCGACCATGATTTCCAGCTGGTTGCCAGCGGCAGCGTTGGCTTGACGGTAGACCTGCGCGGCGTAGGTCCAGGAGTCCGTCGTGTCGATGACGCGCAGTGCGCGGTCCACGCGGTTCTGCGCGTTGTACACATACCGCTTCGTTCTGCTGTCGTCGGTCTGGCCGCCGCTACTGTTGATGTAGACCGTGCCCAGGTAGCGGCGCGTCGGGGCGCCGCTCTTCACGTAGACCCCGTCCTGTCGCGTGATCGCCGTGGCGCGCGCGGTGGCCGACGACCACACGAGCGTCTCGATCGCGACCGCTCCGGCGTTGTCGTAGGCGAAGATGTCGTAGGGGCGCGACGCCGTGAAGCCGGACAGTGAGATGGTGATCTCGCTAAACGTCCTAACGTACCATCGGGCACCGTCGTAGAGGGCGAGGCTGTTGCCGCAGTACGGTGTGAAATACACCGACGTGGCGCCAGACACGTCCGCCGTTGTCACCGGAGTGCCAGCCGTGGCCGTCAGGCGGCCGTCATTGACGCTGGCGAGCCCGATGTCCGGGGCCACGGCCGCCCATGTCAGATCGCCGCGCAGGTAGGTGCTGCTCGAGGCCGTGCCGCTGGCGAGCGTCGCGGTCGACACGGGCGGCGTGACGAGCAGTGTGGTCGTCGTCTGCGCCGTCCCCACGAGCCGGGCCTTGGCCGGCGGCGTACTGGTCAGTGCGCCCGCGGTCGCCGACACGTAGTAGGAGGTGCCCGCCGTCAGCCCTGACAGGTCCGCGACGAGGCCGCCTGTGCGGATCGTCCCGCGCTCACCGGCCGTCAACGCCGCCAGCACGATACCAATCGCGGGCGCGAGGCTGCTGCTGTAGCTCTGGTCCGCGTCGGCCAGATACCAGCGGCCCGCCGTCGTGCCGCCGCTCCCGTCGCTCAGGTAGACGACTTGGCCGGCGGCAAGGGTGGTGCCCGCGATGCCCACCACATCGAGACTGCTCGCGCTCGTCGGCACCGCGCTCACGTTGTCGGCGGTCCACACCGTCGCGCCGGCGCTCGTCTTCAGGAGGCACTTGTAGCTCGAGCCCGGCGTCAGAAACACCGTCGCGCGCCCGGCACTGTCGAGCACCACCGGGTTGGCGTTGGCGACCGTCAGGGCGACGTCGCTGTAGGTGGTCGCCGGCGTCGTGGTCCCCGCCTCGTAGGTGTAGAGCAGGCCCCCCGCGACCGGGTTGCCGTTCGCATCGAGGCCGGTGAACACCGGCGCGGGCATGAGGGTGCCGGTCGCCATCTAGCGTGTCTCCTGTTCTGCGTCGCGTTCCGCCTGCAGCAGCTGCAGCACCGTGCCGGCATACCGCGCCGCCTCCGGCGTGTTGGGCATCGACAGTCCCTTCGCCAGTGCTCGCGTGAGCCGCGGCGACCGCAGCAGGGCCGCGACGGCCGCGCCGGCACTTTGTGTCCCGACGATATCCACAAGGGAGAGGCCCAGCTGCGGCTGCAGTGCGTTGACGAACGCACTGCCGAGCCCAGGATTCTCTGCGAGCCGTGACAGCACGCGCGTCGTGTAGTCCAGGTCGCGCCGGAACGCCGGGTCCGGTGCCACGATCTGCAGCGTGCGTGGACCAAACTGGTTGAACCAGGTGCGGAACTTCAGCAGATCTTCCGTCGTGAGCTTCCGGCCTTTGGAAAATTCCTGGGCGACATCGTCCATCGACGCGCGCATCAGTTGCGCGGGGACGTCTGGGGCGATCCGCGCGATCGCCTGCAGCTGCGCGGCGTGACTGTCGTTCCGCCCGAGGAGCTGCGTCGCAACGGCCACCGGCTCTGTCGCCAGACGTGGCCCGCTCGCCTGGGCGCCCTTCGGCAGCTGCGCGAAGAACGCGTCGACCTGGCGACGCACGCCGGGGTTTCGGAAGAACAGCGCCCGCGTGTCAGCGCCGAGCCGCGCGTAGTCCACCTGCATGGCTCGCCACTTGCTCAGGTCCAGCACGCCGTCTGCGGTGCGTTTGCCGACCACTTGCGAAAACCAGGTGTTCGCCAGCTGGGGCATCACCTGCGGGGCCACCTTCGCGACATCTTCCAGTAGGCCGACGCCACGGTCGTCCGTCCACGTCATTTTGTTGAACGCCTGCACGCCCTCGTCACTGAACTGCTGCAGGACGTCGGCGACCTGCATCTTCTGGGCGTGCGTCGCGCGCCCCGCGTTGAGGGCCGCCAGCGCCTGGGGGCCCGCGTACTGATCCACGGCCTGGTCAATCCGCTGGCGCAGCACCTGCGCGAGGCTGGCGGCGGTCCCCTGGTTGACGTTTCGCACGTCCGGCGACGCGGCCTCTCGCGCGAGGCCCAGCAGACCCGACCGGGCGCGCTCGGCCGCCCGTGCCGATACGACGTCTGGGCCGGTAAGGAGTTTCTGCAGCGACGCATAGGCCTGCGACGCGCTCTTCATGGCAATCGGCAGTTCGTTCAGGTCGTTCCACAAGTCCTGCACGAACGGTGCGGTCTTCAGGTCGGTGATGTCGACCGGCGTCTCGATCGCCTCGACCACCGGCTGCGGCCCCGTGCCACCCGTCAGCACCGGGCGCCCGGAGGCGTCCAGCAGACCGGACGGCCGCGGGGACTGTCCTGGCGTGGTGCCGACGGTCACCGGCACGCGCGCGGCCCGCATCTGCGTGAACGCGTCGCCATACGCGCGCTCGGCCTGCTGCCGCAGGTCACGCACGACCGCCGACAGAGCGCCGGTCGCCTGCGCGCCTGTCTGGCGAGCCGACTGGGGGGTGCCGCCAATGCGGGCCTGCACACGGTCGGCCGCGGTCGCGTAGCCGCGTCCAATCGACTCGCGGACGGCGTCTTGCGCCTCTTGCGCGCGTGACCCTGCGGCGAACTTGTCGGTCGCCGCTACGCCCGTGCGGGCGGCCAATTGATCCCAATCCCTCGCGTACGCCTGTCGCGTGCGCGCGTTGGCTCTGGTGGCGACCAGTGACCCGCCGAGTGTGCGGTCGGCGAGCCACTGCGCGCCGCGCACGACCGGATTGCCGGTGACGGTGCCCGCATCGACGGGGAGTCCGCGGTCCATCACCGACTGCACCGCGCGGCGCTCGATGGACACCGGGTTGCGTGCGCGCACGCGCGCCACGGCTGACGGCGCCATGAGGCTCCCAAGGGTTGCGCCTGCGAACTCGCCCATGTCCCCGACCGCGTCGACCTGGTCGGGCGTCATGCCCACGCGGCGCGCCCCGGCCTCCATCACCGGACGGGCTGCCTGGCCGGCGGCATAGCCACTGCCCATCGCTGCCGACGTCGCGACGGGGGCGGCGGCCAACGCGCGCACTAGCGGGACAAGCATGGGGGCCAGGTTCCCCGCCGTGCCCATCGCGCTCTCGGGCGCGTGCATCGCGCGCTGCACCGCAGGCTCCTGAATGACGCGCGGCATCCCCGTCACGCGGCGAATGACATCGCTGGCGCCGAACACAACTTGCGGCACGACAGCCGCCATGCCTTCCGCAAAATCGAGCGCACCACGTCCCACTGGGTTGTCGACGCCGGCACGGTCAGCCCACGTCGGAACCGCCTGACGCGGTGCTTCGGCCGTCGGCTGTGCGCCGATAGTGGACCAGCCTGTGCCATCCCAGCGATACCGCTGTGTGTCTCCTGTGGGCTTCTTCCACTGCGGGTCGGTCGACACGTAGTCGGGCATTTACTGCTCCGCGCCCACTTTGGGCAGCTCGATAGGTGGTACGTATGCCTCTCCAGCTTCACGCTGCAGGTTGCGCTGCACCAGCTCTCGGTTGGCCCGCTTCTGCGCCAGCACCTGCGGCGAGTCGCCGGGCACGGGCAAATACTGCGCGGTCGCGTTCTTGAACTCGGCCGGCGAGATGACGGCGCCACTCTCTCGGCGAAGGTTGGCGTTGATAAAATTCCGCGCGGCCTGCGCGTATGACTTGTAGTCGTCGCTCTGCAGTCGCGCGAACATGGAGTCGTTGATGCCTTCGTTGAACAACTGCCGCAGCGCGTCCATCTGCGCGATGGTCGGCTCCAGCGGCTTCAGAATCACTTCGGCCTGCGCCATCCGCGACGCGTAGCCGGCGGCGGTGTATTGCCCCTGTGTCAGCTGTCGCTCGGTGCGCGGTGCCGGCTGACCCACCGCTTGGGATGGATACTCCCACCGCGCGCCTGTCGGCGACGACGCGTCGGCGACTGGCACGGGCGCCTGCGGCCCGCGCGTGGCGTCCGCCTGGGTCTTCATCAGCCGCAGGATGCGCTGCTGCTCGGCCGGGTCCGTGGTCGCGGCGAGCCTCGCCTCCAGTGAGCGGGTGTCCATCTTTGCGATGCGACCCGTCACAACGTCGCCGGTTTCAGCGTCGACCATGCGCCCATCGTTGCGTGGCCGCAAGAGGCGCGGCGCGCCGCTCACGTCGTAGACTTCGGGCACGCCGAACTCAAACGGCTTCGGGGCGCCCTGTAGGCGGTCGCTCGGCACGCCAAAGGCCGGGAGCGCAGGCCGGTCGAGCGTCTCGCCGGGGGCGACCTTGTCGCCTTTCAGCCGCGCTGCGTATGCCGCACCCTGCGCCTCCATCAGTGCTTTCTGGAACGATGGCGCCGACGCGATGACCGACTGGCGCTCGGCCTCGTCAGCCGCCGCCCAGTCGCCAGCGCCAGGCTGCTCGAACTGCCGGGCGCGGTCCACCAGCCCCTGCGTGAACTGCGCGTCGGTGAGGTCGCCCGCACGCCGCCGCGCGTCCATAAACGAGGCGTAGGTCGGCGAGGTGGCCGCCGACAGGCCCAGCTCATCGAGCCGCTGGTCGCGGAGCTGCTTGGCCGCCGCTGCGCGCGTGCGCGCCTCGGCGATGACGGCCGTGGCCTGATGCGGCTTCAGCTTGTTGATATAGGGTGTCAGTTGCGACGGGTCGGTCGGCAGGTTGTCGAGCGCCGTCTGGATGTCGCGCTGGCGCATGACCTGGTCGTATTGGACGCGCTGCAACTCCTGCTGCCGGCGCCGCTCGGGCGCCTCGGCAAACGCGCGCGCGACATCCGCGCCCGCCTGCGCGATGCCCTGCCACCGCTGGCCGGCGAGCGCCATGCGCCGCTCATCCGCCGCCGCCTGTGCCCGCGCCTGCCCCTGCATCAGCTCGAGCAGTGTGCCGACGTAGGGGTTCTGGTACCGCTCAGGACGGCGATAGCTGGCGGGCGCGAACGGGAGACCGTAGTCCGCCATCAGCTCAGCCCCGCATTGAAGATCGTCGTCGCCGACGGCACCGCGCCGTAGTAGGCGTCCCATGCGCGCTCAAAGGCGCGGTTGCTCGCGTTCTGGCGTGCGGCCTGGTCGTTCTGCCACGACGCCAGCTGCGGCGCGTAGCGGTCCTTCGCGGTGCCGAGGTTCGTGCTGTAGGCGTTCAGGGCGCGGTTGAACACGTTGCCGTATTCCTGCGACGCCATCTGCTGACCGTACGAGATCAGGTCTCGCAGACTGCCGCCGGTGCGGAGCGTCCCCTTCCCCGCCGCGCTCTGCTCGAGGGCCTTGCGGCCCTGGTCCAAACGAAACTGGTACCCAGGATCGGCATACATCCCCTCGAGGCCAGGCGCCTGGAAATCCGCATACGCGAACGCCGGCGCGTCCTTGAGCCAGGAGAGGTCGGGCGCCATCGGGCCGCCCCACGAGTAGTAGTCGAGGTAGGACGATCCACCGCCGCCCGCGCCGGTACTCGCGCGGGCCGCCGCCGCCTTGTCCTCTTCGGCCGCCTTCGCGGGCGGTTTCCCCGGCGTGTTGATCAGCCACTGGTAGCTGGACGGCTTGGTCCAGTTCACCTCTTTGCCCTGCCCCGCATACTGCGGCTTGAGCAGCCCCGGATTCGGGTCGCCTGGCCCCTGGGCGTAGTTCGTGTAGTACTCGTTCGCCGCCTTCAGCAGGGCATCCCCAGCCGACTGCCCCCCCGCCTGCACCGCTTGCTCGTAGGGGGACAAGTAGCCGCTGTCGTCGTACCACTCGCCGTTTTCGTCGTAGGGCATCGTCGTCTAACCTCGCTGGAGCATCTGGCCGAGGGTGGCACCGGGATAGGGGCGGATGGTGCCGTCCCCAAACGCGCCGCCGAGAATCCGCTGCGACGCCTCGCGATACGGCGCCCGCAGCCGCTGCTGCGCCTCCCACTGCTCCTTCTGCAGCCCCATCATCTGGTCGTAGCGCCGCTGGTCCTCGGCCTGCTGCGACTCCCACTGGCGCCGGTCCTGCTCAGCCTGCGCCTGTAAGAACGCCTGCTGCTCGCGGAACATCTGGAGCTGCTGCGCGAGCGATTGCTGGTTGATACGGGTCTGCGCGCGGTTCCCGAACAGGCCGCTGAGGAAATTGATCCCGGCCGGAATCGCCTGCGCGGCGATCAGTGCTCCTGGTCCCATCGCTATGCTCCCTTGCACCGGCGGCGCGGCCGGCGCCACCGGCGGCGTATACATCCACCCGTAGGCTCCCTGCGGGCCCGCCTGATTCACGATCACGCGTCCACCTGCTCGGCCACTAGCCAGAGGCTGTAGGCCATCGCCGTCGCCCCCGTGCTGCTGTACGCCGTGCTGTAGGTCAACGGCGTACTGGCGTCGATCGACACGAGCACCGTCTGACTCTGCACCGTGCTGGTGCTGTTGCCCGTCATCGCCGCGCCGGCGATCGTGCAGCTCACGCCGCCGTTGGTGAAGCCGAGCGTGACCGTGAGGCTGCTCGAGGTACTGGCAGGCGTGGTCACGCGCGCGAGGTAGCTGACCCGATACAGGCCCGTCGCCAGTGCGCCCAGCGGCAGTGCCGTCGCGCCGATGGCGGCGGTCTGGCCCGCGACCGTGACAGTCGTCAGCCGATACGGCGCCTCCTGCACGTCCTGCTGCAGCGTCGTGAACCAGTTCACCCACGGCAGCGACAGTCGGCCATCGCTCGGCCGCGCGATCGGATCACCATACGGGAACGGGGCCGCCAGTCCCATCACGCGCCCCCAATCACGGCGCCGAGGAGGCGCCACGGCACCGGGTCACTCACGACCACCTCGGGCATCCACCGGCGCCCGCGCCCGTTGCGGAGCCACCGGACGCGCGTGCCGTAGCGCCCGAGCGCGCCCGCACTGCGCCACCGCTCGGCGCCCCAGGTCTTGCCGCCGTCGCGACTGATCCGCAGCGCCACCTGCGGGTCACTCCCTGCCCCGCTGACGGCCCCCAGGCCGGGCTCGAGCAGCAGCTCGAACAGCGGCACCGGGATCTCCTGGTTCTCGGCGAACAGCGCCGGCGCGCGGCGCAGGCGTCGGATCGGGAGGTCATCTACGTCCACGGCCGAAGCCGTGGACAACCGATACACGCCGGCGCCGTCGCGGTCGAGCACCAGGTGCTCGGCCGTGTGCGGGACGTAGAGGTGATAGAGCGCGCGAGCGGCCGTGTAGGCGTTGCTCGCACTGTCCCACGTCCCGCGCTCGGTCCACCGCAGCCCCGTGCCGATCTGCAGGGTCTGCGTGACGTCGCACGCCCAGGTCACGCCGGCCGATGGCAGCGACAGTACGTAGAACGTGTGGCCTTGGTCGGTGTACGAATCGCCGATGGCATCGTCGACGACGCCATACGACTCCAGTGCGACCGCCAGTGCGAAGGTGCCTGCCGGCTCCGGCGTGAAGCCGGACGCGCGGTAGACCTGCCCCTCGCCGTCGCGGGTCGCGCCGAGCCACAACAGCTGGTTGCCAGCCACGCGCGCCGAGAACGGCGCAGCGCAGCCCACCGGCATCAGGCCCGAGGGGTGCGGTTCAAACGGAAACGGGAACGCCCCCGCGTCATAAAAGGCCTCACTCGTCTGCGTCCCGAACAGATACAGGAAGCGGTCGAGCACCGCCATCGAGACCCACGGGTCGGACGCCGTGCTGCGCTGCGCGAATTGCGTCGGATCCCACGTCGTCCCGTCGAGCAGGTCGCTCAAGAAGATCGTCGACGTCGCCGCGTCGAGCACGATGAAGTAGCCGTCGAGCATGGCCCCCATCGTCGAGGCCCCCGTGCGGACCTGCGTGAAGGTGTTCGCCTGCAGGTCGAAGACGTAAGCGTTGTCTCCACTGCAGACCAACACCTGCCCGCCTCCATCGCCGTTCCAGCACAGACTCGCCGGCCGCGTGTCGGTGGCGACCGTCCCGCGCGCCGTCAGGGCATAGGTGGCCGGGTCCACCTCGTAGAACGTGCTACCGATGACGGCAAAGATGCGGTTCTGACACGTCAGCGTGCCGCGGCCAGGGCTCGTCACGGCCGTTGTGAGACGCTCGACGCCCGGCGTCGGGTAGAGCGCCAGTGGAGCATTCGCGGCGCCCGTCTCGGCCCGCTCGACATACCAGTTCACCGTGCGCTCGCCGTCGGCCAGCGGGGACTGCGCCTCGTAGGCGCCGCCGATGAAGCCGGGATACGCGGGCACCTAGAACTGCCCCCCGTCAAACTGGGCGCGCGACAGGGTGCGCGCGTGACCGAGCCCGCGCACCAACTCCAGCGAGAGGTCAGACTCGCGGACATTCGCCCGCTTGACCGCCGCCTTCGACGCGATCGCCAGCTCGATGGTGACCGGCGACGGCTGCACCTCGAAGGCCGGTGCCAGTTCGACGGCCAGGTTGGTGCGGATGAATCGGCGGTAGCCCGGCGGCAGGGCCAGCGTCTCGGCGAGTCCCGTGAACTCCGCGAGCGGGGTCGCGGTGTAGAGCACGCCCTGCAGCGTAGTGCTCGTCGGCACCGGCCACGCCACGAGCGTGCCGGTGGTGGCGCCCGGCCGGTAATACCACGCCGTCGGATACGTGCTCGCGAACGTCTTCTGGGCGATCGCCGCATAGGCGTCCTCGGTCAGCGGACGGCCGAGCAGATACTCGGTCACCGGCGACTGGGACGTGTCCTGGTAGCCGAGGTTCTCGATCGCCTCAGGACCGCCAGGCGGGGCGACGTTGACCGTCTGCCCGACGCCGACGGTGTAGCTGCTCACCCCGGCCGTCAGGGCCCAGGTCGTGCGCGTGCGCCCGAAGAGCGCGAGCCCCTCGGTCGTCAGCGCGTCGAGCCAGTCGTTGACCCGCGCGAGTGCGAGGGCACTGTCCTCGGGCGCCGGCACCTCGCCGGCGGCGACCAGACCCAGGTCGGTGAGCGCCGCGGTGATCGCGTCGCCGATCGTCATGCCGCCACCGGCCGGCGCCGGCGCTTGGGCGCCGGCGGCTGCACAATGCCAGTGTCGCCAAACTCATCGACGAGCGTGGCCGGTCGGACGACCTCGGCCGGCGACTCGGCCCACGCCGCGCCGCGCGCCCGATGCGCCTCCAGCGTCTCGACCAGCACCGGCGCCTCGGTGGCGTGATACAGCCACTTCGGGTAGGACGTCATCAGACCTGGTAGAGCGCCAGCAGGGCCGTCGCCGTCGTGCTGGTGCTGTTGATGCGGATCGGCTGGATCGGCAGCACGGTGCCCGCCGGCACGCCCGTGAACGTGCCGGTGGTGCCGTCGCCCATGACCGCGACGACGTTGCCGGTGCCGCCGACGTAGATGGCGAGGGGCGCCTTGGCCTTGCCGTCGTCGGCTGTCGTTTCGCCGATGTCGACCGTGTCGCTCGGCGTGATGGCGACCCACCGCTGGAAGCTATCGCGTGACCGCATGGATTCTCCTCGAGCGGGAAACGCCCGGTGGCGCGCACGCGCCCACCACCGGGCCAAGGGTCACGCGACTAGGCCGCGCCGCCCGCGATACGCACCGCCCACTCGGGCCGGACGACCTTCATGCCGAACAGCACGTCGAACCGGCACTTGAAGCGGTCGTTGTCGCCGTCGTAGTAGCGCACAAAGCGCAGGGAGACGCCGCTGTCGGCATCGGTCTTCACCGAGGCCATGTCGACGCCCTGCGGCTTCTGCAGCTCGGCGAACGCCAGCGCGATCGCGCTCTTGTGCCACGCCATGTTCTGCGCGGTGAGCGTGTTGGCGGCGCCGAGGATGGTGAGCGCCGCGTTGTCCGCCGGCGAGCCGCTCACGGTCTGCTGCGCGCCAGACGCCGTGATCGCCGGGTAGATCGGGATGGTAATGTTGCCGCTCGCGTCGGACGACTTGTCCGCCGTCACCACGAACTGCTGCAGCACGCCCGTGTTGGCCTTGCTGACCGGGTTGACGGCGTAGACGCCGGCGACCGTGAACACGTCGCCCTTCTTGAGCCGCGCCGCCGCCGCGGCCGTCCAGCCGTCGGTGATCAGGGTGCTGCCCGTCTGGCCGGCGCCGTTGACGAGCGGCGTGCCGCCGAGCGGGCCGACCGAGTGCGTCGCCACGTTCTGGTCCATCTGCCAGTTATAACCGACGACGTTCATGCCCATCTCGGCGTCGTCATACTGCGACGAGATCTTGCCGCTGCGGTTGAACAGCCCCTTCAGCGCGTCGACAATGTTCGCCTGGCTCTGCGGCCCGATCACCATCGCGCGCTGCCCGTCACGCGGGCACGCAAACAGGTCGAGCTTCGCGCCAGCGTCCAGATAGGTCGACAGTGCCGTCGGCGTCGTGCCGGGCGTGCCCACCGTGTTGGCGACTTCTTTATAGGCGTTCGACAGGATGTAGCTGTCGACGTAGTTCGCCAGCAGTACGATCTGCGGCTTGAGGATCTGGTCGCTGAAGCTCGACAGCGACAGGCTCATGTCCGCCGACGTCACGAACGTGTCGACGCCAATCTGCTGGTCGATGGTCAGCGAGGTGTACTCGTCGGTGATGTCCTGCGCGGAGTAGGCCGCCCCCGTGCGGACGGTGTACTGGTTGGGCTTGCGGATGCGGATCGTCGCGCCCGTCGCTGACTGGTTGCCGTTCTGCCCAAACAGCGCCTCGAACTTGCGGTCGGTGTGCTGCGTGGCCGCGAGGTTGTTGCGGAAGATCCGCAGCGCCTCGAGCGTGATCACATCGTTTGTGAGAAACGTATTCGCCATCGGTTATCTCGCGCCAAACGAGCGCCGCACGGCTTCCCACTCCGCCAGGGAGCTGATGTCTTTGGGGTCGCGCGCGCCGGGTGGCACACTGGCGCCACGCCCGACCGGCTGAATCGGGGGTTTCGCCTGTGAGAGGGAGGGCTGCGACACCGAGCCGCTGGGTGCAGCGTCGAGCCGGGCTTCGAGACGACCGACCTCGCGCATCGCGAGCATCGGGTGCAGCGCCCGCAGGCGCCGAAGATCGTCGGGGTGGTCGGACAGGTAGCGCATCAGCTGTTGCGGCTGCTCGCTCTCGAGCAGGGCATCGGCCACGGCCGTCCCGCCGTCGGGGCGCTCACCGGGCTGCAGCGACATCGCCGGCCGCAGGTTGAGCACCTCGGGAGACAACGACGTGAGCAGTTCAGGCTCGGCCTGCGAGGCCGCCTGCATCCGCTCGGCGAACGTGCTTGCGCGCGTGTGCCGCAGGGCGTCGGCGTGCTGCGCCTCGGCCTGCTGCTGCGCGTGCTCCATCAGCTCGCGATACTGCTGGCGCGCGGCCCACCGCGCCTGCGCGGCCACGAAGCCCGCATACGTGTCGAACTGGTCCTCGAGGGGCGGCGGGTCACTCGCATCACTCGGGGCCGCCTGGTGCCGCTCCGCGGCCTCCGGCTGGGGGGCTGGGGCTTGAGGGTCACGGACCTGCGCCTGCAGGGCGGCCAGCTGCTCCCGCAGCGCCGCGGCCTCGCGCCGGGCCTGCTCGCGCTCCCAGACGACGTGCGCGATCCGGTCCTGCGGATTCTTGCGACGCTCCGGCGCCGCCTCGACGGGGGCGCCCTCGTCCGCCGGCAGGGGCGTGTCCCCCGACGCGTCCGCCTTGGCGAACCGGCCGCGCGTGTCGCGCGCGCGGTCGCCCGTGCGCGCCTCCTGCTCGCTGAGCAGGCGCTCGCGCACCGTGTCGGCGCTCTCGCCCGGCTCCGGCGGCTGGGCGCTCTCCCGCAGCAGCTGCGGACGCGCGGCTTCGTAGTCGGCCAGGGAGGCGATCGTGGCGGGGTCCGGCGTGGCCGGGGCGTCCGCGACGGCAGCAGTCGGTTCGCTCATGCAGTCCCAGAAACGCAAAAGGCCCGCACCGACAGCGGTCTGCTGTCGATACGGGCCAAACCCAGCGCCGTGAAGCCCTGGGGATCTAGCCGATGGAGGGCGCGGTCACGTCGCGCCGGTCACGCGGGACTGGCGCGCGCCCGACTCACACGGGTCGACGCGCCGTCCCTCCAGAGGCCTGCAGACCTCGGTGCTCGTAGTCTACGCCCCCGTCAAGGGCCCACACGCGCCGGCGCGTGAGTAATTCGATATGTTGCGGTTTGCCGCCGCTGAAGCGCACCAGCACGTCGCCGTCATGGCGGGCCTGCCAGAGCTGCTCCAGGAGCTCGGGGAAGGTGGCGCCTGCTATACTAGAGGTCGCTTTACTCATCCAGACGACCCGAGGGACGCCGCCCGACGACGGTCACCAACCCACGCCCGGTGGGTGGTTCTGCGGCGAACGATGAGGTGACACGATGTCCGACACATTCGCATGGAAACCTGTCCCGCTCCGACTCCGCGTCATGGAGCAGGAGAAGGGCGAACTCTTCGGCGACCTGATCGTCCTGCGCTGGAACGCCGAAGACGGTAGCTTGGGGGAACGCCTCTTCGCGCCGGGGGACTGGCACGTCCGTCCAGCCTGGGCGGATGGCGGCACGGCGACCGCCGCGACAACCACGCGCCGCGTCAGGCGCAGGCTTTCCGTCGTGAGCTTCACTGGCGTGCGCTTCGGCACCGGCGACATCACCCTGCGCTGGAACGCCGAAGACGGTAGCCGCGCGCAGCGCACCTTCCATGGCAGCGTCTGGCACATCATGCCCGGCTGGGCCGAGCGGGACTACCACGCAGCCATCACTGCCCCTCGCGCGCGTCGTCGAACGACTCGGTTCTTTGACGTGACACGAGTGTCTCCAGGCCAATCCCCATCGCCGCCAGCACCGGAAGCGCCTGCGACGGGTCTTTCAATGCCTTCACCAGGGCAGTCACGCCGCCATCAGCCGTAATCCGCAGCCAGTTCAGATGCGACGGGGAGGTATTCGGGTCACGCCTCACCCGTCGCAGCACCTTCGCGGCATCCGACATCGCAACAGCGTCGATGCGCCGACGCTCTGCGGCTGGGAATCGCAGGAACTCCTGCACCAGTGGCGTCGTCACTTGACGCGAACCTTCCGGCCCCCAGTCCGGCGCCACGTAGGCAGACGACTTGGCGATGTTGCGCCCAGCGCGCGACCCGGCGCCACGCGCAGCATTCGCGCTCATGACGCTGAAGCCAGCCTGCCTGAGCGTCTCTTGGTCTGCCCTAGACAGCGTCCTCCCGCTCACGGTGAAGATGTCGGCCCCGGTGTCCCGGTGCTGAATCACCCAGTCATCGTTCGCCAACTGCGGCAGCATCGATCCCAGGGTGCCGTTCGCGCGCGGCATCCCCTCTCCTGCGCTGGGCCAGACGCGGATGACGTTGCGAGCGCCACCACGGGAGTCGAACTGCACCGAGGTCACCGGCACGGCTTCCTGCCCAAGCAGGGTTGCCAGATAGCGCGCGAGGAAGGTGGCGCGCTGCTCGTCTGGCGTGGCGAGGCGGCGTCCACTTGGCGCCGTCGCCATTTCAATCGGGGTCGTGTTGACGAGGTTGCGCTCAACGCCTTGCGGCGTCACGTAATGACCTTCCCCTTCTATGGGGCGCGCCACGCGGCCGGGGAACAGCGCCTCGGCCATGCCCGTGGTGCCGCTGTCGCCGCGCACTGCGCGCAAGAGGCTCCGACTGAGCTTATCTTGCTCGTCCTTCGGCAGCGCGCGGAAGCCCGGCATCACGCCGCTCCTGGACCCCGGCGCTGCCTCCACCACCACATTCCCAATCGCCCGGCCCGGCAGCGTGGCGCCACGCATCATGTTCTCGGAACGCTCGGCCTGTAGCGCCTCTCGAATGAAGTCGTCGACCGCGACAGGGTCGCCCTCTTTCGGGATGGGCTTCTTTCCGAGCACGTCGCGCTGCTTGCCGTGCCTGAACAGCGCCTGCGCCTCGCGCTCCCAGTCAGAGAACGACAGCTTCGGGCGCGTGGCAATGACTGAGTACGCCCCGCCAACAGATGGGTCTTTCACTCCGGCCGCGTGATAGGCGATGTTGCCCAACGTGCCCTCAACAATGCCCGGCGTCTGCAGATGCCCCGGTAGACGCAGCCGCGCGGCACTCTCCGCGAACGACGGCGAGGGGGTGCCCACGATGTCCTGCATCCCCATCCAGACTTTCGCCA
>JAAOEI010000384.1_pt1 | contig 17271 bp, 19 predicted proteins | sample 7059261 | NCBI WGS metagenome assembly JAAOEI01 (sample SAMN14008812, study PRJNA610033) | viral metagenome | isolation source: viral particles filtered from seawater | place: China: Hangzhou Bay, Yangshan Deep Water Harbour | collected 2017-10-31
AATACATTAAACCAGAAAATAGAGGATTATTTATTGATGTTGGGGCTCATGTTGGGTTATGGTCAAGAATGGCAGAAAAGGCGAGATTTAATTTAATAATGGCATTTGAACCAAATCAAGAAAATTATGAATGTTTAAAAAAAAATATAACAAATAAAAACCATTTTTTATTTAATTTTGGATTATCTAATAAAAATGAATATGTAAAATTTGTAAATCCGCAAAATGATAATAGTGGGGCTAATGAAATAAAAGGTGAAGGTAAAACTAGACTACGCAAATTTGATAATTTTATACTTGGAGATTATGTTTTAAATGATATTTTAATTAAAATAGATGTTCAAGGTTACGAAGATAAAGTTGTTAAAGGTATGACTAATTTTATTAAACAATATAAACCAATTATCATTGTTGAACAATGGCTTGATGGTAAAGAAGATTTGCGAGCAACTGAATATTGTTTATCTTTAGGAATGAAAGTTTTAGAAAAAATTAAAAAAGAGGTAATATTGGGATGGTAAAAATAAATTTAAAACAAAAAATAATAAAAAAATGAATAAAGAAATAGCCCTTTGCACTACATTTCCAAATTGGTTAGAATATCCAAAAGAAACAATACCAACTTGGATAAATAATTTACCAAAAGATTTAATGTTATTAATTGGTTTGGATCCTTGCCCTCAATTAAAAGAAACCGAAGAATGGTTATTACCATTAACACAAGAACGCAGAGATAATGATACTATTTTTATATCTCGTGAATTTCCACCTGAACAATTAGAATTTCTTAAAAGACATAAACCAAAAGATGAAAAAGATTATAGATTGGATTATCGTAGATTTTCTTTTAAAGTTTTTGCATTACACCAAGCAATGACATTTGCTTTAGAACAAAAAAAAGAATATTTAATTTGGATGGATGCAGACATTGAAATAATTAAGCCGATAAAAGATTTTGATAAATGGTTACCAAAAAAACAAGTTGCAAGTTATTTAGAGCGTAAAGATTGGGATCATAGTGAATGCGGTTTTATGATATTTAATCTTAAAAAAGGTGGTAAAGAATTTTTAGATAAAATGGTTTCCATGTATATTAAAGATGAAGTGCTTACTTTAGCTCAATGGCACGATAGCTTTGTTTTTGATATAATTAAACAAGAATTTAATCAGGCTAATGGCAAAAATGTTTTTTTAAATATATCTAAAAACATTGAAGGTAGAGATGTTTTTGAAAAAACAAATTTATCGGAGTTTATGATTCATAAAAAAGGACCAAAAAAATTTAAGCCAAGCACAAATGCAATTGATACTAAAAATTTAAAAGTCCAAACTAAAAATTGTGTAGATCACTCAATTATTCAAAACAATATTAAAGGAAATTTGGAATTAATTCACAATTGGTTAGATATTTGTAAACCTAACGATGAAGAAATTGTTATTGCAAATGCTGGACCTTCATTATGTGTTGATGAAATACGCCCTTTTTACGAAAAGGGAATTAAAATTGTTGCGGTTAAACATGCCTTACAAAAGTTGTTAGATGCGGATATTATTCCTTGGGCTTGTATGTTACTTGACCCAAGAGAACATGTAAAAGATTTTGTTTCGCACCCTAAAGCTAATCAAGTTTTGTGGTTTGTAGCTTCAATGGTTAATCCAGAAGTAACCAAAACTTTAATTAATCAAGGTTGTAAAGTTTGGGGTTATAATGCTTATGTTGGAGCGGAAGAGTATAAAATATTGCCAAAAGATCATAAAATGGTTTGCGGTGGATCTGCAACTTGCACTAGGGGTATTGCGGTTTTAGATATGTTAGGTTTTAAAAAATTTCATTTATTTGCTTATGATTTATGTAGTTTAGAAAAGCCTGATTTAAATTTAAAAAAAGGTGAAGGTGAAAATGCTCGCCCTATTTGGATTGAAACGACCTTATCTTGCGAAACATATGATGAAACTGAAATTAAAAGAACTTTTTGGACTAAGGGAGAATTTTTAGCACAAGTTCAAGAAATTAGAGAATTCTGGAAAAAAAGCGGTATTGATAATTTTCAAGTTTATGGCGATGGAATTATTCCTTGGATCTATAAAAATTTAAAATTTAATAAAAAATACTTGCAAAATAAAAATGATAAAGTATTTTTTAACAAAACTAATATTAACAATTTTATTAATAACTATGCCTCTTAAATCTGGAAAATCTAAAAAAGTTATTTCTTCTAACATTAAAAAAGAAGTGAAAGCAGGAAAACCTCAAAAACAAGCGGTAGCTATTGCCGTGTCCAAAGCAAGTAAATCCAAAAAAAAATAAATATCATATTAATGGAAGCTTTAAAAAAGCCGTATTTATTGCATAAGCAATTTAAAATAGATGCGGTAAACAATGATAAATGTTAATGATTTAATTTCTCAAGGTCTTAACGTTGAGCAATTAAACCTTGCTTCAAAATTAGATGGAGAAGAATTAAAAAAAATTGGCGAAAAAATACACAAAGAATTTGAACAAGATTTATCTTCTAGAACCGCTTGGCTTGAAAAACACACCGAATGGAAAAAATTGTATAATCAATTAGATGAGCCAGACAATGAACCGTGGGAAGGATCAAGTCGTGATGGAGTCCCAATTATAACAGAAGCTTGTAATTCTTTTCAATCAAGAGCTTACAAAGCTTTTTTTCCCACAAGAAATTTTCTTGATGCTATTCCTATTGGTAATGATGTAAACGATGAAACATTAGAAAGGGCTGAAAGAATAGCTAAACACATGTCATTTCAGTTAGGTTTATTAAATAAAAACTACAAAAGAGATAAAAACGCAATGTTTTTAGCTACCGCTTTAAATGGTAGCGATTTTACCAAAACTTTTTATGACCCTTTATCAAAACAAAATATAGTTGAAAGAGTAAGGGCTGTCGATTTAGTTGTTCCTTATCAAGTTGGACCAGTTTCAATTGAAGATTTACCAAGAAAAACACATGTAATATTTAAAACTCTTAATGAAGTTAAAGTTTTAAAAAATAGTGGTTATTTTGTAGAAATTGGTGACAAATATGAAATTTCTATTGAAAACGAATATGAAGAAGTAGAGATTGACTATCAAGGAATAAGACCAACTGGAAATGATGGCATAGAATATTGTAAATTACTTGAACAACACACCCTTTGTGATTTAGACGAAGATGGCATTTTAGAACCATATATAATCACTATAGATTTTCAAAGTAAAAAAGTTTTAAGAATTCAAATTAGATATGAAATTGATGAAACAGGCAAACCAATTAAAGATAAAAAACCTATTGAATATTTTACGCATTATAAATTTTTAGAAAATCCAGATGGATTTTATGGTTATGGTATAGGGCATTTAGCGGGTAAATTAAATATCGCTATTAATAAAATGCTTCGCCAATCAATTAATGCTGGTGAATTAGCAAATACTGCAAGTGGCTTTATGGATGAAACTTTAGATGCTAAAGGCGGTGAAATTGAAATGCAATTAGGTAAATTTGTTAAAACTTCAGGTTTTGGTGATGGTAGAATTAGCGATAAATTTTATCAATTGCAATTTCCTGGACCAAATCCTGCATACATTAACTTGATGCAAGGATTAGAAAATTATGCCAGAAGTTTAGTATCAGTTACCGATGCTGTTACTGGCGATGTAGAAAAAGTATATCAACCTGTCACCATCACCACTATGCTAGAACAGTCATTGCAGATGCCAACATCAGTAATGGAACAAATGGCAATGAGTTTTCAAGATGAATTGGTTAAATTGTATGATTTGAATCGTAAATATTTAAGTCAAGATGCTTATTTTATTGAAGATGGTAAATTATTTCAAATAACTAAAGAAGATTATCAAGAGGATTTAAGAATTTTACCAATTTTCGATCCTAGAAACATCACTAAACAGCAAAAAATAGCTAAAGCACAATCTTTGTATCAGTTTGCCTTTCAAAATCCTTTAATGGCAAATAATCCTAAATCTTTATTCGAAGTTTCTAAAAAAATGTTAGAAGCTATGGAAATTGAAGACATAAAAGATTTGTTACCAAATCCTGAAGAACAGCAACAGCCACAAAGAATCGATGATCAAAGACAAGAAAATATGTATTTTTTAATGCCACCAAATCAAAGACCTTTATTTGATGTTTTTGAAGATCAAGATCATAAAACCCATATTGCAATTATTGATGAATTGTTAAATGGTGCTTTTGGACAAGAAATTGACAAAGAAACATTACCCGCAATATTAGAACACAGAAAAAAGCATGTTGCTTTTTTATATATTCAAAATGAAATTAGGCTAGAAAATGCAAGACGAGCTAGAATTATGGCAGAACAATCCAATAACGCACAAAGTTTTGGCGGAGTTGGTGAATCTTTACAAACCACAGGAGAAAGCAATGACATGCAAGGATTTGGGGGACTTGAGGGAGCTACAGGGGCAATGGAAGGTTTTGAATCACTTGTCCCAAATCGTCAAGGGTCAGAGACAGGATTTCTTGACCAAACGCTCCCAGTCCCAGAAGAGTATTTAAGATATTTAACTGAAAAATAAAATATATGAGACCCACTAATGAATTAGCACAAACTATTCCATCTCAAAATCCAACTGTAGATGCAATGGCATCAGTTGGAAGAAAAGGTGATACAATGATGGCACATGTCACCCCTGGTGACTATGTTATTCCAAAAGATATTTTGGTTCAACATCCTGAATTTTTAGTAAAATTAAAAAAAGCTATGGAGGATGAAGGTCAAGATTACCGTAATCATATGGTTGGAAGCGGTTTTGAAAATATTAACCCTGAAACTGGAGCCCCTGAATTTGGTTTTGGAAAAGCTTTTAAAAAAATGAGTTCAGCAGTTGGCGGCGTTGTGCAAGGGTTAACTGGTAGTAGACAAGCTGGAGGTATTGGAGCCGCTATAGGAGGTGGTCTTTTTACTCCGCTTGCCCTTAACGCTCCTGCTTCCTATAATCAATATATGCGAGAAACTGCGAAATCATCTCCTTCTTCTGGTCAAGCAAGTTCGACTTATACGCCATCTGAAATGAAATTACCATCTTCATTACAAGAATTAGGCGGTTTAACTGATACACAAAAAAGATCTTATTTAGCATCGCAAGGTGCACAAGGTGAAGGCTTAGGGGGTTCATCAAGAGATTATTATATTAATCTTTTACAAAGAAATATTCAATCTAATCCTAATCAAGAATTATTACCAGTTGAAACTCAATATTTAAGACAAGGTAATATTGATACAAATCTTAGAGGGCAAGCTTTAGTGGATGCCTTACGCGGTTTTTAATGACCTATAACTTATAATCATAATAATATGACAAAAAATTATCCTTATCCATTAAGACCTATTTTTAATAGAGTTTTAATAAAAAGAGAAATGGCAGAAGAAAAAAGTAAAGGTGGAATTATATTAAATGCTACAAAAGATCCTAAAATTAATGCACCAACCATAGGTATAGTTTTGGATGTTGGAACTGAATGTGATCCACCAGTTCAAGAATTAAAAGGTAAAAAGGTTATGTTTAGCCGTTTTGCTGGCGATTGGATTAAAATTCCAAATATTGAAGAAGAGTATTATTTATGCTCTGACGAAGATATTTTAGGGGAACTATATATATAATTAAATCATAATAATATGACAACAAATGAAATCAACATAAAAGGGCTTGAAAATGAAAATAACGATTCTAATCCTGAAGAATTATTAGATAGTGCCATTTCTTCTATAAAAAATAATTTAAATTTGGGTTCAATAGATGAGGAAAATATTGAAACAGAAATTAAAGAAAATAAAGATACAGCGGTTGAAGAAAAAGATAATTTAAAAAGAGAAACTTTAAGAATACCCGAAAAAAAAGAAAAATTTGTAGAAACAAAAGATCCTGAAGTTCAACAAAGGATAAATGAATTATATAAAAAAAGTAAAATTACCGAAGAAACCAATTCTTTATTGAAAGATGAATTGCTTAGACTTACTGAAAATTTTGAAAATAGAGAAATTGCTTTGCAAAATCAACTTAGAGATCTGCAAAATAGATATAATCAAGATGATGAAAATAAAACATTGACAGATCTCAGGGCTCAATATCAGGAAGCTATAAGTAATTTTGAATATGATAAAGCTCAACAAATAAATGAAAAAATAGTTGACTTTAAAACTGAAATCAAGTTAAATGAATTATTAAATAAGTCGCAACAACAAGTTAAATCATTAAAACAACCTACAAAACAGGCGTTTTACAATGATCCAAATGATGTTGCTGATGCTAATAAATTTTCATCAGAAAAAAATGAAAACGGTGAATTAATTAGACCTTGGTTGCAACCAAATCATCCAGAATTTGATAATGTGGTTGATATGATGGCAGCTATTTCTAATAAATACATCAGAAAAAATCAAAGACCATCAATTTCTACTGTCATTAGTGAAGTAGATAAAATTATGGGTGTAGGACAAAACAAAGGCAACTCAAATACAACTCTTAGGCATGCACCAGTATTATCAAGTAATACAACGCTGAATGCAGGATCGGAACAAACAATCAAATTAAGTGATTTAGAAAAATCTTACGCAAGTAAATTAGGTGTATCTGAAAAAGATTATGCCCGCATGCGTAAAATTAGCACTAGTGGACCAATATCAATGGACAATTTTAGGTAATATTTATGGCAAGATCAATTGTAAAAAAACAAAATGCAAATGCACCAATTAGAAAATCTATAAGCTGGAAACCAGCAAGTAGAACTGGAACAATAAAAGCCCCAGAGGGTTATGTTGTTCGTTGGTGTCACGATACTCCAGAAAATATTGCTAAGAAAAAAGCCGAAGGTTGGGAAACACTAGATACAACTAAATTCCCAGAAGCTAAAATTAGTGATTATGAACATAGAACAACAGATTCTGAGGGTTTGACTTCAAGTGTTTTAAAAAGAAATGAATTAGTGGCAATGATTTTGCCAAAAGAAACAGCGGAAGAAAGAAAAGCTTATTATGAGCAAGAAACCGTTGATAGAACTAATTCAATTCTTAGTAAATCTGATGTTAAAAAACTTCTTGCAAAAGGAGATCCTAGAAATGTTAAAAATATTCACTCAATAGATGACGAAGGAAATTTAGTTATTGATTAATAATAACACAAATTTTAAGCAAAATGTCAACATATCGTAACGGCTTTATTCCGGTAAAGTCTCAAGGTGCGCCATATGCAACTAAAACTTTTAAAGTTGTAGCCACCGCAAATAATGCTTATTATAACAACGATCCTGTAAAACTTGAAGGTAATACTGGATTGGCTGAAAGAGTAACAGCTTCATCTGCTACTTTATTGGGCGTTGTAATAGCTTCTTATAAAGATGTTGGAGGGGAAAAAAGACCTTTAACTCATTCACAACCAACAAATGGACCATTCTTAACTTCAGGACAAGCTGGTTTTATTGATGTAATTACTGACCCACGGGTTAGATATATTGCCGCAATAGATACTTCTGCATCTGCTGGTTTAATTGGTAAATTTGTTACGGTTACTGCTGGTTCTCCTAACCAAAAATCAGGACAAAGTGGATATGGAATTAAAGCCGCATCTGCAACAGCAGCTAACACTTCTTCAAGAACTTTCCAAATCGTTTCAATTTCTGATTTTGAAATTGCACAATATGGGCGTAACAAAGATATTCCAGCTGATGGTGGTGTGGTAGTTAAGTTAGCTAATCCACTACTTTCATAATTTAATTTTTATTTACAAGAAACTATGACAATAGCAACATCAAAATTAGCGGAGTTATTATATCCTGGTATAGCCAAGATATTTGGACACGAATATAAAGAACACGAAGTAATGTATAAGAAGTTCTTTGAAATCAAAAAGTCTGATAAGGCTTTTGAAAAAGAACAAGGTATCACATCTTTGCCAACAGCCGCTATAAAAGAACAAGGTGATGAAATTTCATTTACCGACATTTTTCAAGGTTACCAAAAAGAATATATTCATAATACTTATGGTTTGGGAATTACAATCACTCGCGAGATGGTTGAAGATGACCAATATAATATTATTAAGAAAATTCCTGCAATGGCAGCTAGATCTATGGTTCATCAAGAGGAAATTGTTCACACTAACGTATTGAATAATGCTTTTAACACCAATTACACTGGTCCAGATGGTGTTAGTTTGTTAAATTCTGCTCACCCTTTAGTGGCTGGCGGAACTTTTTCAAATGTTCCTGCTGTTAGTGCAGATTTAACTCAAACATCTTTAGAAAATGCCATAATTGATATTATGGATTTTAGAGATGACCAAGGCAAGCGTTTAAATATTTCTCCTAAACAATTAATTGTTCCAAGAAGTTTATATTTTATCGCTACTAAAATTTTAGAAACTAAATATGCTACTGGTTCAAATAACAATGACATCAATGTCTTGTCAAATATGAAACTAGAGCTAGTTACCACTAACTTTTTAACCGATCAAGACGCTTGGTTTTTAATTAATGATATTTCTTTAGGTAATTTGACTTCTTATGTTCGTAGAGAAACTGAGATTGACAAATTTTCTGATGACAGAACTCAAAATTTAAATATTGTTATTACTAAACGTTTTGCAACTGGCGTTCCTTCTGACCCTCGTGCTATTTATGGTTCACCTGGTGCTTAATTTTAATAGGAGATAATTATGACTGGTTTCACTGGTTTTCAAAGTCGAATTAGAGTAGGGATTGACAACGGAGTTCCTACGCAAGACAATAGAGGTGAAGTAGAGTTAGTAAAAGTTATTGAGGTAACTGGAGCATCAAAAATGGTGTCCGCAGCATTACCTCAATATGCTTCTTTAACTAGACCCCCTTATATTATTATGTCTTCTGCTTTTGCAGTTTCAGCTGGAACTAAAATTAGTTTTGGCACTCCAAGCAATATTAATAAATATGCGACATTAACAGGTTTAAACGCTGTTCAAGCAACGGTTATGAATGTTTCTGCCCTTAATATTCGTAGTGTTGGTGGTGATATAGCAATTGCAGTTTCTGCCGTGTCTGGAGCTAATCCAACAGCAGGAGGAGCTACAATTTATATTCCTTATGTAATCACGCAAGACGGAAGTTTATGAGCAATAATATAATTCTAAAAGCACATACTTTTATTAATAATCAAACCACTACCGCAACTAGTGATTGGGCTCCAGTGTCATTTGGATATTCAGGAGTTCAAAACAGGTCTATTTTTGGAAAAAGAACTGATAAAGATTCTAGAATTCACATTTTAGGAAAAATATCAGTTCCCCAATTTGATGCAAACGGTGTAAGGAATGGATATGTAGAAGCAACAGCGACAGTAACTACCTTTACATCTGCATTAGATACAAATTTTTCTTGTATGATTGAAACCCCTTTAACTCACATTAAAGCGGTAAAAGCAAATGCAAGCGGAGCGGCAACAATTGTTGGTATAATTTAGACTTTTAAAATAATGTATAAAAGCGGACAAAGGAAATGGAAAACAGGAACTTGGTTAATGCAAGACGAAGAGTCTGGCAAAGTTTGTTATGCCAAAGATCTTGTCCGCGATTATAGAGGATTTTTTACGCGTAAAAAATACGCAGATCAAGAACATCCTCAAGATTTTATAAAAGGTTTAAATGACCCTAGACCTTTACCTTATAGCCATCCTATTTATAGAGCTGGTCACATTTGTAATTATTCATCGGTTTTTGTAGGAAACACTAGCGTTACAGCTAGGAGAGATGGTCCAGCGGATCATATTTTTGAAGCTAATGGAATAGGGGATATGTCTATTGGCTGTAGTTTTATAATTTATCCACAAAGAACATGACAGTTAGAACTCCAACATATTTAAAAAGTTTATTTGAAAATAACGATATACCGCAACAATCAGATTATAGTGATATTTTCGATAGCTTTTTACCAATAACAGCAACAGGAAAGCAAACGTTAGATATTTCTTTGAATATAAGTGGCGATTTTACCGCTTCTGGAAATATAAATGCTAATAATTTGATTGGAGGAAGTCTTGGTGTTGGCGATATGGGTTATGAAGTTAGCGGTATTAATATTAGTGGCACAACATATCAATCAAGTTTTAAAGTTAGTGATATTAATGGAACTAATTTTGCACAAACTATTTTACACAGACATTCAACAACTTTAGAGCCTTTAATTGTAGGAGCTAGGTCAAATACTGACACTAATGCACATGCAACTTTAACCAGTGGTCAAAATACATTTTCAATATATGGTGCAGGTTATGCCGGAACTAATTATAAATTATTTGGCTCTATTAATATTGGAGCAGATACAAATGGAGCAATAAGTGATTCGGCTTCCCCGGGTAGAATTATTTTTAACACTACTCGCAAAAGCTCGACATCTCCAGCAACAACTTTGACTTTAGATAGCAATGGCAATGCAACATTTGCTGGATCTGTTACTGTTTCCGCTTTGCAAAGATCTGTAAATTCATCTGTTGCCGCCACAGGAACCACCACCGCCGCCGCTAAACAATTATTTGAAGCTATTAATGTTATAAAAGTTTCCACAAGTGGTGCAAACGAAGCTTTAATAATTGGTAAATGTCTTCCCGGTGCAATAACTTATGTTATTAATGATGCTTCTGCAAGTGCTAGATTATTTCCAACAAGTGCATCTAAATTTAACCAATTAGCAAATGGTGTAGCTTATGATATTCCGGATAGAACAACTTTAGCGGTTTGCCATATCACATCGGCACAATATTATACAATGAGAATTAGTAGGTAATATATGGCTTCAACAGATATAAGAAAAAATGTTTTAGGAATAATAAACGAAGCAAGAAAAAAATTTGTTTTAACAAGTGCTTCAACATTAACTGACGATAGCGAAGCGGAATTAATGGTTGAAATATTAAATGATGTTATTGATGAAGTTTCGGATTATGGTGATTGGAAAGAAAATATTAAAGAAATTATGGTTACCGCATCATCTTCTGTAGCGGATTATTCAATTGAAACAAGCGGTTTAGTAAAAAATGTGCATGAATTAGCTTTTGATGATGATATTTCGCCAATGTGGTTAACAACTTTTGATGATATTTTGAGATTAAATAGAATAAAAATGTATAGTCGACCAAGACAATGGGCAATTGTTGGTGTTGATGATAATGCTAACCCTAAAATTAGAGTGTTTCCAATACCTGGAACAAATGAAAATAATAAAACATTTAAAATTACCTATTACGAAAAACCTAGATTATATACAACAGCTGATGTTTCTGCTGTTCCAGTTTATCCATCAAGGGTATTAGTTGCTGGGCTGGTTGCTAAAAAATGTTTAGAAGAATCTGGCGGATCAACTACGCAACAATACGCAGGTTATTTAGCGGATTATCAAAATAAACTTAAAGAGGCTTATAATAGGTTCCATTCGGATAGTGGATCAGATACTTATTTTAGACCTGGTTATGGAAAATATCGTAGAAAATAATGAAATATGTAAAATATAATATACCATATAGAGGATTAGGCACTGAGTTTTCACAAAGCGATCAGCCTGTCGAATACGCTAATAATTTTACTAATCGTTTTGTTAATGTATTTGGACAAGCAGAAAAAAGGCAAGGTATAAAAAGATTTGGAAACCAAATAACATCTCAACCAAATTTAGATGCCGTTCATGAATATATTAACAAATTAGGAGTTTCAACCTATTTTGTGAGCGGAGGTGGTAAAATTTGGCGATATAATAATACAACTAGCGATTGGGATTTAATTTTATCAGGTAAAGATTCTTCTTCTACAATGATAAGTCGCATGATGCAAGATAAATTAATTTTTGTTAATGGAGTTGATAGAAATTTTTATACTGATGATGCTGGAAATTCTTTTAAAGAATTGCAACCATTGATAAATAAAGGCACGATGGGAGCCGGAACAAGCACAAATAAAGTTACTGATTCTAAAATAACTAATTGGTCTAGTCAAACATATGTTCAAATAAACGATGTTTTATATAACGCCTCTACGGGAAGTCAAGCAATAATTACTTCTGTTGGTTCTACAGATTTAGATACCACGCCAACTGGTTCGGCTGCAACTGGAGTTGGTTATGCTCTTGATGCAAATAAAACTAGTGATAAATACGAAATTTGGGATAATATAGAATTAAATATAGTTTCTGGTGCCGTTCAAAAAGATAATATCGCTTTAACAACAACAGGAACAAATACAAATGTTATTGTGGTTTCTGGTTTAGATTTTTCAACAACCGAAATAAAAGTAGGAGATTTTGTTTATAACACAACTAGAAATGCCTTAACGCAGGTTCAATCGGTTTCAGCAAATATTGTTGTAACAACTGTTGCATCACAAACAGCAGGGGATACAGTGGCTTTTCACAAAAAAGCTATGCCTATTGCAAACTGGTTTCATGTGCATTATGGAAGAGGTTATTATATAGATAGTAGGGACACAACAAAAGTAAGGGTTTCTGGACCACAAGATCCTCAAGATATGACAACCGAAGCTAAAACATTACAATCATCTACAATAGATTATGGAACTAGATATGGCAAAGGTGCTGGTTTAAAAACACTGTCAACTTATGGAAAATATTTAGTTGGTGCAGGATTAGGACAGGTATTTGTTGATAGTGGACAAGATCCAATTTCCGACACATCAGCAAAAGCAACAGATTTAACGCCTGTTGGTAATTTTACTCAAGGTTGCGTAACCAAATACGGTTTAGTAAATATTGGTTCTAATATGCTTTATTTGGCTTTTGATGGTTTACGATCTTTTAAATCTTCGTTCGATTCCGCCGCCGTAGAAACAAACAATGTTTCTGAACCTATTAAAACCGAATTGCAAAGTAATATAAAAACGCAAATTGGAAATGATGCCTCTTTGCAATTAGTTCATTATCCTAGAAGAAATTGGGTGTTATGTAAAATAGGATCAATAATTTATAATTATAATTATACACCTATGTATATAGATGGTCAATTAGTTCCAAATGGCTCATTTAGTAAATTTACAGGTAAAATTGCAGAATTAAATGGATTTTTAGTTGACAATTCAGGAACTTTAATATTATGTGGAACAAATGGCTTGATATTTAAATTTGACCAAGGTAATTTTGATGATGATAGCGATAATATTGCTACTAAAATTGAAACAGCTTGGTTAACATTATCTGAGCCACAAAATTCAATTTCATTAAAGAAGGGAAAATATATTCGCCCAACTTTTGAAACTGGATCAAATATAACCTATACTATTTCAGTTATAGGCGACTTTACAAGAACCTCTCAAAACTCCATTACAACAACAGCTAATGGGGCGGGTGTTATAGGAAAAGCAACAATAGGACAAGCACCAATAGGTGGAATAATACCTCATAATCCAAAATTACCCTTACCTTGGAGAGGTAAACAGTTTAGAATAACTTTTCAAACTGATGATACAAAAGGAAGGGATTTAATATCAAGTTTTAACATTTACGGAATAGATTTAGGAGTTCAATAATGGCAATACCTTTTTTATCGAATAAAAAATCAGGTGCAGAAAAAAGTGCACAAGCAACTTTAGGTCAAGCTCAAGGATTGATTAATTTATTATCAAATCCTAATGACCCTAAATTTCAACAATTATTAGCCCAAGAAAACCAAAGCGTTAGACAAGGTTATTTGCAAAATATTAGAGATTTAATTGAGGGAAATAGAAGACAAGCATTACTTGGAAGGCAACAATATTTTGATCCAGAAAGAAGAGATGAAAGCGTATTCTCTGCAGTTAATCAAGCTGGACAACAAGCTCAACAACAAGCTCGATCAAATGTTATTGATAATTTAAATAATCAAATTGCGAGATTACAAGGTCAATTTAGTGGGCAAATGAATTTAGCACAAGCCTCAGATAAAAGAAATGATCAAATGAGGCAATCTATTATGGCTTTGCTTGGCGGTGGATTACAAGCTGGTAAAATGTTTTTATAGAGGTTAAAATGATTTCAGATAATTATTCATCTTCACAAAACCAATTAAAATCAGCGAGGGATAGAATCACACAACTTTTAACACAACAATCGCAACCAGTTTCTAAGTTAGAAAATTCTTTAGATATAGGACAAAGTATTTTATCAGCTTTATCTGCAAATACTGGTGCTCAAGGATTTAATCAAGCTTATCAAGGTATTCAACAACAAAGAGAAGCTAAAAATCAACAGGCATTACAAAGACAACAAGGTCTTTACGATATTATGCAAGATGAAGTTAAACAAGGCAATGAACACGCCGTAGCTATAGATAAGGCAATTAGAAATATTGCTGGCAATGATATTAATGCTTATACCAAAATTGCCAATGAATTACACAATTCACCACAAGAAATTAATCCTGCAAATGCAAATTTAGAAACAACAAAAATTGCATCTAGGTTAGGAATTAAACCTATGGGGTTAAAATCTGATGAAATGGACTTAATTTATAAACAAGCTCAAATAAATAAACTTAATGCAGAAACTCAAAAAGCTAACGCAGATGCACAAAAACTTAAAAATTTAACAAATAACAATTTATCTAATATAGATCCTATATTATCTCGTCAAATTGATAAAGAAAATATTATTAAAAATAGAGAATCTGCCAGCATAGCAAATGATTCTTTAAGATCTTTACAAGCAATTGAAAATAGTTTATTTGATGAAAAAGGTAATCCTAAAGTTGAAACTGGAAAATTACAAGCAATAAAAGGAAGGGTTGGACAATATATTCCGGGAGTTGATACTGCCAATTTTCAAAATGTAAATGCTAAAGCAACAGAATTATCATTTAATGTCGCCTCAATGCTTAAAGGTCAAACTTCTGATAGAGATGTATCAAGAAGCTTGGAAAGCGTGCCAGGATATGACAAATCACCAAAAGCAAATAAAGAAATAATTAACAGTAAAAAAGCTGCTTTAAAAGTAGTTTCTGAAATGCCTAAATTTACCACGCAATGGAGGGCTAAATATGGCTCAACTATTAACACAGATGAAGAAGGTAAAACTTATGACGAAGCTTTTTTAGACTGGCAAGCTAAAAAATTTAAAGAATATGGAGGCTCTAAAATGGGAGATTCTTACACTTCTTCAACTGGGGTTAAATTTACAATTAAAAGATAATGGCAATCGTTAAATTAGAAACAGGCGAAGAATTACATTTTGATAATAACTATTCTGACGAGCAAATTTCACAAGCTGTTGATGAATATTTAGGTCAAAAACAACCAACGCAACAGCCACAACAACAATTGCAACAACCAATTAAACAAGCTGAACCTTATGGTTTAATGGCACAAGGTTTAAAAAAAGTTGCTGAATATATACCTGAATCAGTTCAATCAATGGCTATTGGTGCAACAAGCAACATTCCTGGTGCTCCAAGATTAAGGGCTTTAATTTCTAAAAAAATAGCTGAAAATGCTGGCGTTGAAGATGCTACTTATAAGGAAGCTTTAAATCAAGATTTTGAAAGATTAGATAAAGCAAGAGAAAATTATCCCATACCAACATATGGAACAGAATTGGTTACAGCTTTAGGACTGGGTGGGGGGAAAAAATTAGCAAATACTGTTGCTATGGGTATGGCACAAGCCATGGGTGAGGCAAGAGATTTAACAAATGTGGGTGATGTAGCAACTAAAGGAATTGGTGCTGGATTAATGAGTGCTGGAAGTTATGGAGCTTTAAAAGGATTAGGTAAAGCTTACAATAAAATTTTTAATAACCAGCAAATAAAAAAAATGACCGCCGATGAAGTTAAAAATTTAGCTTCTAGTGCATACAAAACAGCAGAAGAAAAAGGCGGAGTTTTAAAAGGTTGGTTTATTAATGATTTAGCACAAAAAGCAAACGAACTAGATAAACAAACTTTAATTGGAAAAGCGGTTGGTGGAAAAACGGCAATTAACGAAGTAAAAGAAACGCTTGCTCAATTTCAAAATCAAAAATTAAACCTTCAATCATTGCAAGAATTAGATGAAGCTTTGAGCGATAAAATAGATAATTTTGTTCAAAATGGCAGAATTACAAAAGAGGGTTTGCCATTATTAAAATTACAAGAACATTTAAGAAATTCAGTTGAAAATGTAAATCCTAATATGGTTGAAGGATCAAGAGAAGGTTTTGAAGCATTAAAACAAGGTCGTCAACTATGGGCTAAATCAGCTAAATTAAGAGATGTTGAAAAAATAATTACTAGAGCAGAAATGAGCGACAATCCTGCTACTGCAATTAAAACGGGATTTAGAACATTATTTAATAATCCAAATAAACTTAAATATTTTTCTAAACAAGAACAAAATCTAATTAAAAAAGCCGCTCAATCGGGATTTGTTGAGGATACATTAAGAACTTTAGGAAGCAGATTAATTCCTATTGGCTCGGTTGTTGCAGGCGGTGGCTTGCCTTCAACTATGGCAGGACTAGCAACAAGCACAGCGTCAAGAGGTCTAGCCTCAAAATCTCAACTAATGAAAGCAGAGAAATTAGCAGAAGCTATTATTGCGGGTAAAACACCAATGCCTAAAAATCAAGATTCAATATTAAAATCTGTTTTAGCTCAAAAATTAGGAGCTTTAACAGTTTATCAACAACCTCAACAACAGGAGTAATATGTATAAAAACATTAAAAAACCAACTAAAAAAGAAAATCAATCAAAACAACCTTCTCGCAAAAATAAGCAAGAAAACCCTAAAATTAAAGTTAAAAAATAATTATGGCTATTGTAAATAGATCAACTGCAAAAACTTATTTTAACACTGGAGATAAACCAACTGAATCAGAATTTAGTGATTTTATTGATAGTGCTATTTTTCAAGAAGATTTTAGTAATTTTGGTAAATCTTTAGTAAGTGCACAAACGGCTACAAGCGTTAGAAATATTTTAGGTTCAGGAACTATTGGAGATATTCTTTTTAGAGATACTACTCAAGTTTCTGCTCAAAATAATATTGGTGGTGGAACGGTTGGAAAAAATGTATTTACAGCAACGACAACGGCATCAGCACAACAAAATATTGGCGGTGGAACAGTTGGTAGACAAATATTTGAAGCTATTACAACAGCAAGTGCAACAAACATTGTAAATCAAATTGCCACCTCCACCGCTCAAGGTATTTTAGCATTAACCCCGAATAAAACAATCACATTATCTAACAACGCAACTGATGCAACCAACGACATTGACGCAACTGCTGGCTGGTTTAATTTTGATGATGG
>JAAOEI010000385.1_pt1 | contig 17245 bp, 20 predicted proteins | sample 7059261 | NCBI WGS metagenome assembly JAAOEI01 (sample SAMN14008812, study PRJNA610033) | viral metagenome | isolation source: viral particles filtered from seawater | place: China: Hangzhou Bay, Yangshan Deep Water Harbour | collected 2017-10-31
CCAGTTCCTGGTACAACACCACCTCTAGCAAAGCCTTTAACTGGCGCTGTTCTACCAACTGGAGGCGATATAGGAATACTCTTTATAGCTGTAATTAAATTAGTAATAGAAGATGATACAGCATTTAATCCTCCAGTTAAACTAGAAATAATATTTGGTATATTAGATATTGCTGTATTTATTGTTCCTAAACTATTAATTAGATTATTAATAGCAGTAGTATTATTGGTTATACTTTGAGTATTTGAAGTTTTAGCCTTAGTGTTCTCGACTGTTGCCTGCGATGATTGCTGCGTTGCTTGTTGATTAGCTCCTGATACAGCTCCTCCAATATTACTACCTACTCCTGTCGCGCCACCACCCTTTTTAAAACCACCGATAAATCCTAAAGAAAATTCTGCAAGTGATTTAGATATTTGTATTCCTGCAAAAGTAGTTAATAATGGCAATAAAGGTTTTAATGTATCTGCGACTGTTATAAAAGCATTAGCCGTAGAAAGAGCAAATTTAGCTAAATTTTGGAATGTTGTTGATCCGGCTATATCTCGTATTAATTTACTAAATCTTTGTTGTAATTGATCTATTTGTACAGCTAATGATTGAGTAGCTACAGCAACATCTTTTGTTAAACTTCCAGTTCCTTTTAAAGCAACTTTTCTAGCTTCTTCTGCTTTATTAAAATTTTGAATAACAGGTAATAATTTGCCTATTTGTCTAATGCCACCAAGTTCCTCAACTATGGCACCAATTGTAATTGTATCGCCTCTTTCAGTTAGAGATTGCAACCCCTTTGATATTCTTTTAAATGATTCGTAAAATCCAACAAATTTACCTTCTGAATCTAATAAGTCAATATTAAATTGTTTTAAAAATTCTATTGTTGTTTTTCTTTGTAATCTACTAAAAATAGTTCTTAATCCAGTAGAAATTGTATCTGCTGATTCTCTAGTAGTTGATCTAACCGCTGTAAAAATACCCAATAATTCTGCTAAAGCTTCTTGTGGATCTTTAATTTGTCCAGCAGCAGTAGCAAAAACGCCACCTGCCCTTCTGATAACAGATATTAAATCTTCAGATTCTACAGCAAACGCTTTAGATACGGCATTAATAGAACCTAATATATCTTCTGTTTTATTTGCGGCAATTCCAAATTGTGCTAAAACTGCAATAACACCTTCTGTGGTGTCTTTTAAATTTCCAAAACTAGGTGTTAAAGCAGCTTTAGCGACTGCTTTTAATGCAGATTGTGTATCTTTTGCGCTTAATCCAGCCTGTGCCAATGTTACTGCTACTTTTGCTAATTCATTTGCATTTATTCCTAAACTAGTTGATAAACCATCAATAGTATTTTGCATATTACTAATTTCAGTAGCACTTGCATCTGTAACCTGTTTTAATCTAACCATTTCTCTATCAAATTCTATTGCTTGTCCAGTAGCATTTTGAATTGCTCTAATAAAACCATATATTGCTCCTGTTGCAATACTAAATGCAGCAAATCTTCTAATTGCATTTGCAGCTTCTTTTCCAAATGCGCTCATACTGCTTGTTGCAGTAGCAGCATTTTTAGATACTTTGCCGAGTGAATTACTAACATTATTAATAGAAGAACTAGCTTTTGTAGCATTACCAGCAAGTTGAGATGATACCATGCCAATATTGCCTAAAGAAGAATTAGCTGCTGAAGCGCCCGAAGATATTGATTTTAATGTTGATAATGTTTTATTTAAAGATTTATTTAAACTATTTATTTGAGAATTTAAACCCTTACTTAATTGAATATTTATTGGAACATTAACGCTTTGTAATTGCGTCTGTATAGTATTTTTTATTTTATCTATATTTTTTGGACCGCTTAAAATTATTTGAGCATTAATATTAAAAGCCATATTTTAAAACCTTATAAATAAAAAGCGACCTATCTGAAAATGATCAAAATAGGCCGCTTATCCACATTATTATGTTTTTCTTTTTCCTATTATAAAAAACATAAGTTACTATTCTTTAACTTAAATATGTTCCTCTACGCTTTCTACATTTTCAGGTTTAGTTTCTTCTTGCTGCTTTTTTTCTTCTTTCATATCTTTTGTATTATCTATACTAGATTGATCTAATTCTATTATAGGATTACCATCATCATCTAAAAATGGTTCATATTCAATTTTAAAATTACCTTGTTCGTCTAATGGCCTTCCATTTATATCTACATAAATATATTCAGTGTCTGAAGTCCATTGAATAAAGTTACCATTTTCATTAATATGTCTCCCCTTATTGTCAACTAATTTACCATTTTTATCAATTAATTGGTATTTATCATTTATAAACTTAAATTTCTTTAAAAATTTATTCTCTGGTAAATTATCGTCTACTTGTTCTGTTTCAGAGATCAAATAGAAAAATTCTGTAGCTCCTGCCAATGCTACTGGATCATTTTGCCTTAATAAATATTCATCTAATCCATTAGTAAAATATGGTTTATTATTATCTTCATACACCAAAGAATTTGCAAAAAGATAGTTAAATCTAGCAGCATCTGCTCTTCCTTCACATGTATTAGAATCTAGATCTGTTCTAGAAGATAGTAAATTCACCATTTGATTTCTTTTTTGTTTCATATCTAAAGCTATTTGTTTAGCTTCTGATAATTTAATACCACCTTTTGCTAAACGATATTCCATATTTATAATATCATTTCTTAAATCCTGATATTCAATTTCTCTTTCATCATTCCATAACTTTCTTTTTCTCAATTCTTGTTCTAATTGATCTCTTAACAATGAGCCTGCTTCTAATTCAGAATTAAATGTTTCTCTTCTTATTTTATTAGCCTCTGTTATTTGTTTAATATTTGGTTGTAAAACTGAATATTTTACACCATCAAATTCAAAAGTTCTTTTGTCTTGTTGATTTTTAATCATTTAAATTCTCCTATTGTTCCTTTTTGTCAAATTGAAAATGTGTAATATATCTATTCCAATGCAATGTATATTGAGACAGTTCACTTTGGGCTGCTCTTAAATTAGAATTTCCAGAATCAAGTATTTTACTTCTGGCATCTTTCCAAATTTTTCTAAACTCTTTTTGTTCTTCATCTAATTGATCATATTCAAATCCATGCCCCCATAGATCACCAAAATATTCCTCAAATATTGCTAATGACCCTATGATGGTAGTGTTAAATTTTTTCTCCAAATTATTTAATAATCTTTTTTTAGAAAATTCATTATAATTATTAGCCATATTTATTTCCTTTTAAATCTATCTGCAATTTGTTGTTTTGCTTGTTGCATTAATTCCAGTTTAACGTCTGGTAAATCTTGCTCTTCTACAAGACCTCTTTCAGCAGCAACATTAGCTCTCTCTTTTATTTTCATTTTATTTCCAATATTATTTAAATTCATAACATTATTAACTTCTTCTTTGCTTTCTGCGATTATAAAAAGTTCGCCAGCATTATTCTTAATTTTCCCACTATCACCTTCTTTTTTACCTAATATTATATCTGCTTCTTTTTGTTTTATTCTTTCCTCATAATCTCTTCTATTATTTATAAACCAACCGTCCAACATATCATCATCTTCTATTACGCTATCCGTTGGTCTATCAATACTTTCGTATACATTATCATACATTTTAGAATATATAATAATATTTTTTTGTTCATAAGTTAAATTGAATTTATTTTTATCAAATATCTTTTCTTTATAAATAGACCAAATAGACCTAAAAGGTTCTGTTCTTGCTACTTCTTTATATTCTGATATTGATATATGATTATTTTTAATAAAATTTAAAAAAACATTTAATATCGAACATTCACTATACCAAAAATTATAATAATCATATATATGATTATTGTTTTCATCTAAAATACAAGCAGCTATTATAAATTCTTCTTTTAAATTATCGGCAAATGATTCTAATGTCATATAATCTAAAGAAGATTTTTTAAAATACAATTTATTTAATGCATTTTGTAGATTTGCAATTTGTTTTCTAATTTTTATTTGTTCTTTTTTATTATACAATGCTTTGTATAATAATACTTTATAATCATCTATAGACTTATTAATTAATTTAATTTGTTCTTCATCCTTAATTGTCCATATATTTCTTTTTGCTAAAATATATAGAGCTTGTTCTTTGGTAATTAAAGAATCAAATTTAAGATTGTTTATGACATCATCATAAACTAAAGAAGATAAAGCAATAATCTCATTAGAAGGAGGTATTAATTTATATAATTTATTATTATATAATCTATATATAATACCTGTATTAATCCTATTAATAATAAAATTCTTTTTTATTTCTTCCATAATCCTAAGTCCTATATATAATAAGGGGGCTGTTTTTAGCAACCCCCCTATATATATTATATCACATATTTAGGCTGTTACATTAAGAGCGCCTAAATAAGTTGTTCTATTTGCCCACCAGCCTGTTGCTGCTGTATTTAATCCATATGTAGTTCCATCTTTCTGATGAAGAACTGTAAAATCATTAAATGTGCTATAAGAATATGTTACAGCAACATTTCCTCCACCAGCATCACCACCACCATAATTAACAGACGATAGCTTATTCTTTGTTCCTAAATAAATTCTAAGACCTTCGCATGTTGCGATACGAATTTTTTGATCTGATAAATTACTTGGTGTAGAATTGCAAAATGCTAATGCTCCACCGCATTTATCAACAGCATCAACTAAATCACCGCTAACTGAAGTAACTTCAATTTCGCAAGTAACTTCTACTGGGAATGTAACAGTTCTTGCATATGGCCTTCTTGTTCCTAATTCAAACAAATCTTCTCTAGCAAGATCTGTTGAAACTGTGATAGAATTAATATGAGCAAGAGATGTTTTATATCCACTTGTACTAATACCAAAAATATCAGTTGGTAATATTGATTTATCTGCATTTGCAGTAGCGAGAAGCGATTCAGCAAATATAAGATTTTCACGACGATTAACACCGCCAGAGCCAATTGGAGCATCTGGAGTAGAGGTAAAGAATCCAGTACCACTTGTAACAGACCATGGGTTTGTAGCACAAACATCTGTAGTACCAGGAGCTTTCCAAACTTTTGTGTTACCTGCTAAAGTTAAATCTTCTGTAAAGTTATCATCTAATGGGAATGTATAACTTACAGAAGAAACAGTTAAACCTGACATTTCAACATAAGCTTTTGGTTTACCAGAAACATACTCATCTGTTTCTGACCAAACGCCGAGTTGGCATACTGTTTCAGCAACTGCTCTTTTTGATAATTGAGGACCTGCTAATGCTGCTCCGGTTTTATCACTTGCTGTAGCAAGCAAATATAATGGAGGATAGCCGTCTAATACCTTATTTAGGGTAACTTCGATAGCTGGAATACCTTCTATATTTTCATATATTGCAAGTTGACCCAATTCAAAAGCTTGGGTTAGATTGAAAGTTGTGGAAATAGCTACAGACTGTACGCCTTTTGCTGGCTTAAATACTGTAGTTCCAGGCTTTCTAAAGCTAACTTGCTGAATTGGATAATAAATTCTATTATTTGGCATTTTATCTTTCTCCTAAATTAAAAAGGATGTAATCTATTTTTAGATACACCATTTAAAAACAAATTTACACTATTATTTCAAAAGTTGCTCTGGCCGTACCCCTGTGTAATCTGCTTGTAGGAGAATCCATTTCAACAATAGACATATTATAAAATCTAGCCATTTTAAACTTATAATTATTTATTAATGTAGGATACATTTTAGGGTTACTATTACGCATACCCCTATAATCTAAAGGATAACTATTGCCTGAAGATACCAAATTATTATCATATAACCATATAGTTCTATCTTTTTCTAATGAAACTACATCTAATAATTGATTTCTCCACCATCTAGATTCTGCTATAATATGAAATAAAACATCTTGGTAAACATAGTTTTTAACATTACCTTGCTCATAAGGTTTAAAACTTCTTCTAGGAACTGCCTCTATAACAATTGCTGGAAGTTGTACTCTATGATTAGCTAATATTTGCCAGTTACCAGAACTTATAGTATGAAATGTTGAATCATCAACTCTATAAGAGTCATATTGCAATTCATCCCACCAAGGAGCTTGGTCAGCTATATATACTTGAACATTCCTATAGGAATAATTCAATTTAACATTACTAGTCCTATTTATAGGATTATTAAATACAACTCTGCCTAATGGATAGTTATAATGATGTGCATATGTAGCGTCACCAGTAGCCTTTAGCACCCCATTTACATAAACTCCACTAACATTAATAGGTTGAGTAGAATATTGTAATCCAGTTTCCCAAACCCAGTCTTTCCTAGCAGATTCCCAAACCTGACCTAGTTTATATGAAGGATCATCTACTAGTCGCAGTCTATCAAATGTTCCACCATAAGCACCAGATGTAGGTATAGTAACATTACTAAATGATCCGACTTCTAGCAACCCCCAATCTAAATATGTTTTTAAATTAGTTTCTAGTTGAGACATTAGTAAAGTCTCACCTATTTGGGTTACATTTCTATTTAGTCTTAAATAATCATTAGTACCCATTTTACAATCCTTTTGTTATTTCTTGTCTGACTACTTCATCTATTATTTTATTAATATCTTGAAGTGATCTAGTAACAAAATTATCTGTAGCACTTCCAGCATGTTCTGCCGGAACTCTCCATCCACTAGCATTCCTTTTCATAATTCCTAAACCAGTTCTTCCTTTATTAGATGGAGTAAAATCATAACTAGAAACTATTATTGAACTACTTTCGAGAAGCAACCAACGTAACCATTCAATAACACCACTAGTATTTTTACTTGCATATGCAAAAGAAGCTTCAGGCATTGTTAATACATCAGAATAGTCTGATTGTATCATTCCTATATCAATAGACCCAAGAGCATTGTTATTAAATTTTACCATAATACCATTAGCCCATGTATCTAATATGTTATCTAAACCTCCAGTATTTTGTATACCAAGTTCTCCTCTTAGCATACCAGAATATACCTCTTGCCATGTATTTGATTGCGATATAGAATTTTTTAATTCTACTTTCAATCTATCTTTAATTTTTATTACAATACTTGGCATCTTTAGGTTTAGTAAATTTTTAATTTCTCGTATTATATTTTGATTAAATTCTTTTTCAAAATTAATCAATTTAAGTGATGCATTTATAGTAGACATATATTATCCAGATCTTTTCCAAAGACATTCAACAAATTCATTGCTAAAACCACATGGCTGTGGATCAGAAATTCTTTCAAATCTATGTCTAGAATATTTATCTATATCTGTAGCTATTATTATTTCTTTCGCTTTTTTTAATTTAGGAGTATTTTTAGCAAAAGTAATAGATTGAATAACGCCTTCTGGATTATTAACAGTATTATTATTAATAAATTGTTTGTAGTTCCATACAATCATCAATTTAATATTTTCACTTGCTTCGTATGCGCGTTTACCATTTCCGTTACACATTGGACATATAGATCCAAATGGAAAAGGCATAGGTCCACCGTCTTGAAATTTATTAGCAGATTTATTTCCTATTGCATCAAAAACACAATTGCTACAATTTTCATATTTAGTAACTCCATAATGTATTGTACATGGAGTTACAAGGGCATCGTCATACATCAATGCAGAGATTGCATCTGTATATAAATTTTTAAAAGTACTATCTATTAAGCCAGAATAATAATTAACCATTAACTTGCACTATCGCCACTATAGTATCTATAATTATCAAATCTTCCAGAATATGCTATAACTAATAATCCAGTTGATGGAGTAGAAGTATATGTTTCTATCGTATAGTTACCGCTTCCCCAATCTCCAGCTTTTGGTGCAGCTACAACTATAGTACCTTCTCTATGAGGATTTGCTGTAATAGGTTTTTTAATAATTAATGCCATATAAACCCCTTATCTTAATCTATGTAAATTTTGAGTATCTAAACTTGTAGTATTGCCTGCATCGCCATAACTTGGTGGATCAAAATCATTAGAAACAAATGGAGACATGACCGCTCTAATAATTTTTCCACCTTCATAACTAAAATTATAATTATTTACTAATTCTTGGAAAATCTTGCATGGCCCGTTTGTTAATAAGTCTCTTAGATATGTACCATATGCTCCAGTATCCAATGCCGCTGGACCTAATCTAGCAGAAACGCCTTGCAACAAAGCGGCATTTCTAAAATTACCTTCGTCTGCTATACAAGCAGCTTTTAATACCATAAAATTAATAAAATCACTTCCATCCGATTGGCTATCAGGATTTGGAGTAATTGTATTAGTCTCAACATTAACTATATAATCAGTATTAAAATTAATATCTATTGGTAAAAAATATGCGGCAGTAATTAATAATTGTTCTAATCTAGAATTTGTATATCTAGGATCACCACATCCAGCGTCATTAAGCAATGTTCTTAACATTAATAAACTTGTATTTTGCCATGTAGCCATTTTTGTATTTACCTATCTGTTACTTTTAATAAGCCATCGCCCTCTAAAATTTGACCATTTGTAGTGGTTACTATTACTTCTATTCTATATAAAGTAATAGCAGTTCCTCCTTCAATCCAAACTGTTACTCTACTATTAGTTGCAGATCCATCTGTAATAGTTTGTAAACTAAGACTAAGATCAGAAGTACTTCCATCTATTTTTTCATGTGTTATACTATTAATGCTGCTAACTTCTTCATTATCAGACAATAAATTTGCAAATTCCATAGCAAATTTTCTTTTTTCAGAAGGTTGTTTGCATAATTCTTGATTAGCAGTTACAGACATAAATAGCTCCAATTAGTTTCTTTCTTCTAATATCCATACGGTTGGTTCTGATATTCTTTCCCATGCCGTATTTCTATATTTCAAAAGCCACCGTTGTTCTTGTCCAAAAATTTCTATTGGTATTTTATTATTTTCTATAGCTAATTTTATTAAATTTTCGATAGGAATTTTATAATTAATTGATAATTGGGTTAATGCATCCCCTAATACAGAGGAAAATGGTAGTTCTGAATATGAAGATCCAAAAATCATTTTATTACAAAATTTAATTTTTTAAAAAAGTATGGTATTATTATAGAAATATACACTAAAAAAGATAAAAAATAAAGAATTAGTTTTTGAACGATAAGTTAATATTTTATAGAATTTAATTGTAATTCTTTATACTTATTAAGTAATAAATTAATATTCATGTCTTTATCTTGTGTAAAATAAGATAAATGAGATACTATGAATGGTAGATATATACAATTATTTCTATTTAATTTTTTTGTAATATCTGCAATATCTTGTTCATCATCTTTGCCAAAATATTTACAATGTTTTAAATCTTTTCCAAGTATACTAAAAAAATTAATTGATATTCTTTTCCCTTGCTCTAATATACAATCAATATATTTATTCACATATAATTTATAATAATTGATATTTTTTATAAAATCTATATGTATTTGCTCTGCATATTTTCCATTCTTCCATAAACTTGATGTACAATCATATTCTAGTTTCTCTCCATTAGTTACATCTTTATTCAAGATATTAATAGATTGCATAATATTTGCACATATACCATTATTTATAATATTTGGTAGCACTATAAAGTAATCTTGGTTTGTGATCCTAAAGTCTATAAAATATTTAAATTTATCAACATCTAAATATACTATATCATCATCTATCTTAATCAAGACTGTTTTCTCTACTTCTTTATAGTCTGCATAATAATTATAATATTCTGTCCATGCTCCCCATTTAGTATCTTTAGCATTCATTATTTTTATTTTATTTTTATAATCATCAATAGATAAAACCCACATAAAATCTTCACTTTGCCTAGCAAAATTCCATATATGCAATTCATCTATTAAATTTAAATCAATCAAATATTTTATATATTCAATTAATATTTGCATTCTATCTTTTCTTCCAGCAAATATTGTTGCTATTATTTTATATTCTTTTATCATTTAATATATCTTTTATTGTTTTTAATGCAGATCCTATAACTTGATGCATATCGTAATACATATATTCTGCTAATCTGCCGCCAAATATATATTTATTTTTATTAATTAATAATTTATATTTTTTATATATATCGTTATTTTTCTCATCATTTATTGGATAATATTTTTCTTTACCAATTTCATAATTAGTTGGATATTCTTTAGTTATAATAGATTGATTATTTTTGCTAAAATTAAAATATTTGTGTTCTGTAATTCTTGTAAAAGGTATATTTTCATCTGTATAATTAACTATTGCACATCCTTGGTAGTATTCAATATCATGTATCTCTTTTTTAAATTCTAAACTTCTCCATTCTAATGGTCCATATGTCATATTAAAAAATTCATCAATTGGTCCTGTATATATTATTCTTTTTGCTTTATTATCCCAATAATCTTGTTTTTCTAAATAATTTATTCCAAGATCCATGTCTATACGATAGATCATATTTTTAAATAATTCTGTATATCCATTAACAGGTATTCCTTGATATTTATCATAAAAATAATTATCTTCGTATGTAGTTCTTATAGGTATTCTTTTCATCGTATCTATTGGAAGATGTTTTGGTTCTCTGTTCCATTGTTTTTTAGTATATCCATAAAAAAATATTTTATATATCTCTTCACCAACTTTAGATAATACCCACTCTTCTAAATTTTTAGGATTTTGTATATTGCTACGTTTTTCATTAAGCTTATCAATAGCTTGTTGAGGAGTTTGGACTCCAAATAATTGATATAATGTAAATAAATTAATTGGAAAAGAATATATTTGTTTTTCATATTGAACTTTTACTCTATGATAATAATTATTAAATTCACTAAATTGATTTACGTATTTCCATATCTCTTTACTATTTGTATGTAATATATGAGGTCCATATTCATGAACGTCAATATTATCATGTTTAGTTGTATAGCAATTTCCAGCAATATGATTTCTTTTATCAATTATTAAACATTTATATCCATGATCTGTTAGTTCTCTAGCACAAACAGATCCAAACATTCCACATCCAACTATTAGATAATCATATTTCATATATATAAAGAATTAATAAATTCTATCCATGCTTTTCTTCTTACTGACCAATCATATTCTTTAGCTTTTTGTAAAGCACATGAAACCATTTTTTGATATTCCTCTGGATTATTTTTTAAATAATTTAAAACATTAATACCTTCAGCAATATATTTATCTTCTTCAAATGGTAATATAATTCCAGCTCCAGAATTTGCTATATCTGACATAATGCCAGTATCAGTACCAATTACTGGTATTCCAGAAGAAATAGCCTCTAATGCTACAGTAGGCAACCCCTCAGTAGTTGAAGAAAACATTAAAATATCAAAATCACAATAAAAATTTGCTGCCGTTAAAAAATGCAATCCACTATATTGAATCAATTCTAAATTAACAGCTTCTACAGTTTTAGATACTAAATGACCTCTTTTAATATCTATACCTTCTACATTATTTTGTACTTTATTTATTAATCCAACATATCCAATCTTATTTAAACTTTTAGAAGTATTTTTAGAATATATATTAGTAAATGTTCCAGGTAATAATACATTTGGAAATCTTCTTATTCTATGAGCTATTGACAATGTTCGTATAACTGGAGATATAGCTCCATATCCACTAAATTCATTAAAAAAATCTAATGCTTCATTTTCAACGAATAATGTATGTTGGAAATCATGATTTGAATGTGCTATTATAGCTATCCTATTAGGATTAACACCGTATGATTGTTTTAAAGTTGTGCCGCCTGCTGGAGTTGTAACTATATAATCATATATATTTAAAAAATGCCTCATATCTTCATGCGAATAAGAAACTGTCCAATCAATTATATCACAATGAACATCTGGATATAATGCTTTAATTAAATCATTATGAATTTTTCCATAAGCCCATTTATTTTCAATAAAAAATAATATCTTTTTCATTGAATGAATACTCCTGCATATGCTTTACCGTAACATCCATTTCCAGAAAGCTCATATATTGATCCTTCTTGACCAATACACTGATCCAAAAAATCTTTTGTTAGCATATGTGGATGTCCATCATGAGGAGGAATATCTATCCATTCAAATATTCTAAGTATACTTCCGGCATTTTTAGCATTTTCAATTATTTTTCTAGGATCTGTAGTATGCTGTAAACAATTATATAGCCAAACTTCATCCCAACCATTTTCTTTAATATTTTCTCCATAATCAATAACGACATCTATATTTTTAGTTCTGTATCTATCAATAGTCCATTGAGGGAATTGTATTGGATCATATACTCTACCTTTTTTTAAATTTATTGTTTTAAGAAGCATAGAAGTTGGTCCAGCCCCAATATCTAAAATTGTTTTATTATTTACATCAAAACAATATCTATTAGTATTTATGGACATATATTTTGCATAAACATAATGTTTTTGATCTTCATCAAAAGTATTACAACAATCCCCCCAATATCTTTTTTCAAATTCTAAATCCTGCTCTATCATTTAATAACCCTTATTGCAAATTATATAAAATACTTTGTTCGTATAATTTTTTCTTCAGATTCAAATTTATAGCCATATTTTCTTGATATAGAATTATTATTCATATAATAATTTGCTATATAATATGGTATATTTTTTGGAGGATATAATTTCATTATTCTAATCCAATAATCATAATCCCAACATAATAAAAAACTATCATCAAACTGGCCTACTGTGTCATAAACTTCTTTTCTAAAGAAGCATCCTGGTTGTGGTATATAATTAGCACGTAACATATCTGACATGTTTGGATCTGGTTTATAATAGGTAGAACATTCTTGATTATCTACATGAAATCTAATATATCCAAAACACCATTTTGCATCGCCTATATTATTTATTACTAGACTAAAAGCATCTTGAATATATTCGTCATCATGACAAAATAATGTAATTAAATCTCCAGTAACGTGTCTCATTGCTTGATTTCCAGCATTAGCTACACAAGTATCTGGTTCGTTTATGTATATAAATCTATTATCTGATGTATATGATTTAATTTCTTCAAATTCATTAATTGATCCATTATACTTAACTATTACTTCAAAATTTTGATAAGATTGAGAAATGATGCTATTAATACATCTTTTATAAAGATCTATATTAATATCTTTTAACGGTAATAATATTGATAGTTTATTATTCATTATTTATCCTTATGCAATATATAAATTTTTCTTTTCCAATGCTTTTAAAGATATTGGATCTGTTTTTGCATACCATCCGTCACCAGTATGAACATTATAAACATCATTAAAATATTTTTCATACATAGGTCTTATATTTTCTAATGAAAAATTTTCAGCCCATTTTCTACAAGCTTTATGACTAATATTATCTATAGAATTAATTGCATTAATAAAATCCCCCATAGTTCTACATCTATATCCAGTAACTCCATGTATATTATTTTCTGCAAATGCTCCCCAATCTGTAGTTATTGTTGGGGTTCCAGATAATAAATTTTCTATTTGAACACCACCAAATGGCTCAACATACATACTAGGTAAAAAACTAGCTTTAGCTTTTGCCATCAATTCTTTTCTTTTTTCTACTCCAGCATATCCAACATATTCTACAAAATCAGGAAGTTCATAGTTTTCTTCTTTTTGTCCAGCTAATACTAGCCTGACTCCAGCCTTTTCACATGCTTGTATTGCTACATTAACTCCTTTGCCATCAAAAACTCTTCCTAAATAAAGAAAATAATCATCTTTCTTATCAGAATATTCAAATTCATTTAAATCAAAATAATTAGGTATAACAACTTCATACCAATTCTGATTACAATAGCCAACTCCATTCATTCCGCAATATGCATGATATATAGCATAAGATTCAAATACCTTCCATCTTGCCCAATGTCCTCCAGCATATCCAATTCCAGGTTCGACTACTATTAAATCATTATGAGCGTCACATATTGTTCTAACCCCAGACCCCCAAAAAGCTAATACAAAATCATTTGGTTGTTTTCTCTTTTGCATTTCTATAATAGAATTTCTATAAAATGTTTGATAAGCATGATCATTAGTATCAAACTTAAAGAAATTTTTACGCCAATCATATGTTCCATATGCTATTTCTAAATCCTTATTTGTTGTTACTGTAACATGTTCATCACATTCAACATCAGAATCTTCATGTCCATAATGTATTATATAATGACCATGTGGCTTCATCATCTTACAAAATTTAACAACCTTTTGTGTGTACGCACATGCAACATATTCTTTATTTGAAACCGTATGCGGCAGTCCTAAAACATGAAATCTAAATTTTTGCATATTTTTTCCTTATTTATATCCAATAGCTATTATATTACTAGAATCAGATGTAATCTTAACATCTTTAAATTTTGCATTATTTAATGCAACACACATTGATAATGGGGTAAACCCACATTTATGTGCATAAAATAAATTTCCATTTGACATTGCAATATCCCATCCATATATTACATCATGATATGTAATCGGAAGCCCCTCTTTTGTCCTATAATAAACATCATTTATATCTAATGATGAATTTGCTAATTTTATAATTAATTCCTTTAAATCTGGAACTATTACTTCTATATATCCACCTATTTTTAGACAATTATAAATATTTGTTAAAACGATATGTATATCGTGCTTGTAAAAATGCTCTAAAGTATGTGCAATATGAACACAATCATATGTGTCAATAAGATTTAAATCTTTAGCATCACATAATATATCTGGCTTAACTTTTGGATCAATATCTAATAAAGTATGGTTCCATTCTTCGCTACTATAGCCAGATGGAATACCGCCAGTTCCACCGCCTATATTTAGGATATTTTTCTTATTCATTTATTTTTTAATTCCTGTCGCAATTAATTCCTGAGCAGCTTCTTTCCAAAACATTAAAGCATGTTGCTGATATTCAAGATTTCTACTAATAATTAATGGATGCATTCCATAGCCCCACGTAAAATCAAAATTACATGAATAATGTTCATGTGCCTCATTATTATCTTTTCTCCACTGATCACTTAAATGTGGAAACCAAGATTCTGTTACTGGATATGGATTAACTAATAAATCACCATAATATCTTGAAGCAGACCAATATGGTAATTTGAATATTAATTTACCATTTGGTTTTAAAATTTTATATACGGTATTTACTAACCATATTCTATCTTCTGGAGTTAAATAATGAACTAAATAGAATATTTCAATTTCATCATGAGAATCTTCAGATAAAGATAATAAAATCTGTTTAAAATCTTTTAAATTATCTTTTTTTAATTCTAATTTTATTGGTTCTGTTTCAATAACATCGTATACAACTTCTTTTTTCATACAAAAAATAATCCTCTACCATGTAATATCATTTTCCAAATCATAATGTCCAACTTTAACTGAACAATCTACAGCACAACGATATCCATATTTCCTAGCATCAGTCCAAAAATATAAATCTTGAGTTGAAAGACCTGATTTAGTTTGAGTAACAAACCATGGCTTTCTGAGTTTTTCATCTTTGAACATTGATAATCGCCAAAGATTAAAACCCATTCCGGTGCCACAACATTCAACTATTTTTCCTTCTGGATTTGGAATTTGTGGTCTAAAATTTAATATTGGATCTTTTGGATCTCCCCAAATTTGTGCATGACCACCTTCTCCTTTTGTATAATATAAACCACCAATACAAGAAAATTCTGAATGCTCTTCCATATCTTCTATTAATTTTAAAACACCATCCCAAGGAGGCATATTATCATGTTCTACTGTTAATAGATATTCCCATTTGGATAATTCTGGATGTAATAAAATTTGTTCTATTGCTGAAGAATAAGCTTCTCCTACTTCCATTCCTAAAGCAAGCATTTTAATGTGCTGATTGTTTGGAGGAAAAGCCAAATTCCAATGAGATAATGCTACTTTTGCAGCTATAGTTTTTCCAGCAGGAAGTAAAACTATAATTCTTTGACGTTTCCATGCAGCACTTTTTTCTAATCTTGATATAGTATCATCAATATTAGAATTATTTTTTCCTATAGAATTAAGGTCCTGAATAATTAATTGAGGTTTCATAATACATTATACTACGTTATTGATAGATTATGATAATTAAAATATAAAAACTGGTGATTGCTAGTAGATGCATACACTCTAATATCTGTATTAGTAATATTTAAAGGAAAATCACTTGAGGTAGCTGTATGCGCACCTAAGAATGGAACATAATTTGTTGTTGAATTTGATGTAGAATATCCAATTCTTTTAAAATTATTACTATTATTAGATACTGTAATATACGCATAGCTATGATTTCCTAAATACGTATTAGAATTTGAAGCTCCATATACAGAAACTCCAGCTTGTCCGGCAGTAGAAGTAGTTGTACTAGTATTTATTCTATGACCTAATACATAAGCTCTCTGACTTGCAGATGTATTAAATATAAATGGCATCATATGAGATCCAGATAAATATGCTTGTACACTTGACCATGCTCCACTAGTTAAATTAGCTAATGTCGCTGCTAATTGTCCAGATGCGCTTGTAGAAGCTGATCCAGAAAATGTTGAATAAACTGGACTTGATGAACTACTATGATATGAAACTGGTATTGAAATTGATATTTGATTTGTAACAGTTAGATTTCCAGAAGTAACAGTTGCAGATATTCTAACGTCTTGTGTAACTAGCCATGATTGATCTGTTTTCCAATATGAACCTATTCTATTACTAGCAACGTCAAAAGTATATAATACCATTTGATCTACAAATGTAAAATATTTAGAAACAGTACCAGTAACGCTTGCTGAAAAACTAAAATTAGTCATTTGAAATATATTACTTGGAGCAATTCCAAGTTTATATATAACACCAGTTTGTAATTGTCCATCTAAATTTATTGGTTGAAAATATAAAGAATTTACTGTATTTGCATATGCTGCTGTACCAGTGGGAAGATATGGTTCATAATAATCTAAATAATTAACTCCTCCTCCACCTGTTCCTGCTGGTCCAGTAGGACCTGTTGCACCAATAAGCCCTTGTGGACCTGTTGGGCCTGTTGGGCCAGTAGCAGCCTGCGGCCCAGTTGGACCTGTTGCTCCAGTAGCACCTATCGGACCTGTTGGGCCTGTGGG
>JAAOEI010000386.1_pt1 | contig 17244 bp, 25 predicted proteins | sample 7059261 | NCBI WGS metagenome assembly JAAOEI01 (sample SAMN14008812, study PRJNA610033) | viral metagenome | isolation source: viral particles filtered from seawater | place: China: Hangzhou Bay, Yangshan Deep Water Harbour | collected 2017-10-31
GGCCCCGAACTCGACGAGTTGCTCCGATGACCCTCCGCGAGCGCATCGAAGCCGGGGAATCTTTTGACCGTCACGATTGGGGCGGCTGCGGCTGCTCCCTTGAACCCCGCGCAGCCTAGAAGAACGAACCCCGCGCCCCCTCACTGCACCCGCCCGCAACCTTCCGACCGCTTTCCGACGCATTCACAACATGAGCACACCCACACCCGCCAGCGACACGCCGAGAACGGATGCGGCTGCTATGTCTAAGAATCATTTACCACAATGGTTCCCCGATGTTGTAAAAGTCGACTTCGCACGCACCCTCGAACGCGAGCTATCCGCCGCACGCACCGAGAACGAGCGGCTCCATGCTACGTTCGCCGGTAACGTGCATGTAGACAATCAACGGCTGCGGGAAGAGAAGCGGAAGCTTGAGGCCGAGCTAGTCGAAGCCCGCGCCTACGCTGACACGCTCGCCGCCGGATTGCCAGACGGGATGCTGCCCGCCGACGTGGAGAACCTGCGAAAGGCAAACGGTGAATTGGCGCAACACCTAGCGGAGATGACGCAAGACCGGGACAAGCTCACCGCCGAGCGTGACGCATGGAAAGCCGCATATGAAGCCGATGCTCGCTATCAGCGGGAGCTACGGGCCGACCGCGACCGGCTCGACTGGCTGGCTACTCACTACGGATCGTCGTGGACTTACTCGCACCTCTACCAGCACGACGTAATCACCCGCACGGCCATCGACGCCGCCATGGGCGTTGGAAAGGAGCAGCCGTGACCGACACCGAAATAACCATCGCATGCGCGGAGCTGGATGGCATCAAAGGGCCGCTCTATAAACGCTGGCTAAAAGAGTGGGATCGTGAAGGAAACGACGTGTGGTGCGAAACTGGGTTTGATTGCGACGGCGATTTGTGTCCGGTCCCCGACTACCTCCATGACGCGAACGCGGCGATTGCGCTCCTGGAGAAGTTTGGCGGGTGGCAGGCGTTCAGCGACAAAGACGGCGCTATCGTGTATCTGCGTTTGCCCGGACGCGACCAGGCTGCCGGATCGTCAACAGCCCCCACCTTCTGCCGTGCCGCCTGCGAAGCGGTGCTTCGGGCTAACGGGAAATAGAAAGAATGACCCTCTGCCCCGCCTGCCTCGCTCGCAACGTCATCGCGCCTGCTGGCGGGCCGACGTGTAGCCACGGAGCCAATACGGGCTCTTGGTGGCCTGCGTGGTGGGCGCAAGGCCCGGAGGAGCGGCGTGTCGCGTGGCTCGTCGCCAGGAAAGAATCTGCGGCGGGTTAGTTCAATCAAATCCTGCCCCGCCTGCTACTGTATCAGGACTGTAGCAGGAGTCCCCATCCTGCAACACTGTCACCAGACTTACGAGGGAGCGGCCACTGTTTTAGGACTACTGCAAACGATTATGAGTCCTCTGCTCTAACCGTTGAGCTATAGGCCCCCAGAGTGAAAATGCCCCGTAGCAGGGTGAAAGATGGGGTCGGTTTTGGACAAAATCCAGTATCAAAAGCTGGTATCAATTTCCAGCTTGCCCGCATGATACCACTTTGATACGGTTTGGCATGAGCAACAAACTGCGCCTGTTCGCCCGCAGCACGAAGCCCGGGGCCGCCCTCTACGTGAAGTTCCAGGTCCGGGGCCGGCAGTACCTGTGGAGCACCAAGACCGATGACCCTAAGCTGGCCCGAACCCGGGCGCTGCATTACCGGCAGCAGGTGATCGACGGGGCATACCACCTCGTTCAGGCGATGCAGACCCGGAGCGGGTTGCCCAAGCTGGCCGAGGTGTTCGCCGCCTACCTGGCCATGCCGCACCCGGACGACGTGACCAAGCGGCAGAACGTCGGTGCCATGCGGCAGATTATGAAGGTGGCCCGGCTGTCGGATCATGACACGGTGGATCAGCTGTCGAAAGAGGTGGGACTGGCCTGGCAGAAAGAGACGTTCAGAAACCCGCTTACGAGCAACAGCATTCTGCGGAAGGCAAAGAGCCTCTTTTCCAAGCGGGCGCTCTTCGCCTACCAGACCGAGATCCCGCTGCAACTGATCCAAGGGTTCATGAACACCCCCAGCCTGCGGGAGCCGGAACGCCGGCCGGAACTGCCCCCGCTCGAGGCGGTGCTGGCAGCCCGGGACGGGGTGCCGAAGGGCAGCAACATGTACAATGCCTTCCTGCTGGCGGCCTACGCGGGGTTGCGGTCAGCGGAGATTCAGGCGGCCCGGTGGGACTGGCTGGACGGCGACATCCTCTTCATCGGCGGCAAGCCGGAACAGTTCACCACCAAGTCCGGCCGGTGGCGGACGGTGCGTTTGAGTCCCGACGTACTCAGCCTGCTACACCGGAACGACTCCCCGTTCATCTGCGGTGACGGTGCCAGCCAGCTGGTGTTGCGTGGCCTGCCGGCGGTACTCCGGGGCTACGGCTTCACTTCCCGCAACCCCGTGCATTCCCTGCGACGCTGGTACGGGTCGCACATTGCCCAGCAGCATGGTCTGTGGGCCGCGAAGAACAGCCTGGGTCACTCCTCGCAAGCAGTGACCGAACAGTTCTATGCCCGGCAGTTGGAAGTCACGCCGGGCCTAGCGTACTCAGTCAGCCCTTCCGCTTCTTCTCCTGCCGCTCCAGTTCCTCCTCAACTTTAGGGAGGATGTACTGCTGAAGCCAGTTGTTGACGGCGCGGCCGTCAGCATCAGCGGCTTCCTGTACACGTTTCTTTAGCTCGAGGCTGTCGACCACGACGGTCAGGGCCAGTTGCTGGCGCTTCCGGTAGTAACTGCGATCATCTTTGGGTGGCATTGCGTGGGTCTCCGTGTGTGTGTTGTTGTCCGATCATTTAGAAAACATCGCACAAAAGTGGAGCAATGCAATAATTTTTCTTGCACTGCCAGCAATGTTATAGCACGGTAAATTTTGTAGGGGCAAGATGGGGCTTACCCCCATGCTGTATACAGCAAGGAGCACCATCCGGCCCGCGTAAACGTCAGCATCACAACACCCACCTCGTATTATGACACTTACCCTTACTGTGACGGATCAGGATCTGCTAGCCCGCGCCAAGGCCACTTGGGGTCGCCGCTGGCAGGAAAAATTTACAGATGCTTTACTGCGGCAGACGCGGGCGGCACTGGGGCTCGAGTGCGACCTGACCCATGAGCAGGCGGCCCGGGAACTGAACATCAGCAAGCGCACCCTGACCCGCCGCCGCAACGAGGGGGCTTTCCCGCACAGCTACCTGGTGAACCAGCGGGTCATCCGCTACCCGGCGAGCGACATCAAGCGGTACAAGGAGCGCCATCAATTTATCGTCACATGAGTACTAACACACTGAACAGTGCGCCTCCTGCGGAGGCTCCGAAGGGTGGGGTGGATTACATCCGTCTTCCTTCGTTCCCGAAGTCCGACACCTACGTGACCACCATCGTAGGGTATAACTACATCCCGGCCCACCCGTTCAAGCGTAAGGATGAAACCACCGGAGCCGAGTTCATCAAGGAAGCCCCGGCGGTCGAACTCTTCATCGGGGCCGAGGTGGACGGGCAGCCCCGGCTGGCGAAGACCTGGCCGCAGGTGTACTCGCTGAACGAGCGGGCCAACTACCAGAAGTACTACACGGCGGCCGTCGGCAAGGAGGCTGCCGCCGGTTCCAAGCCGGACGACATGGTAGGCAAGGCCCTGCTGGTGGAGATCGAGGTCGAGGAAAAGACTTCCAAGAAGGGCACCAAGTATACGGTCAACCGCATTGGCAGCGTGACCAAGGTGCCGTCTATCCTGACCGCGACCGCCACCCCGCTGGCCAAGCTGAAGCCCGCGTTGGATGAGGCGCTGGCCGGCGATAAAAACGGGGACAAGGCGGACGACAAGGGGCCGTTCTAACGGCTATAGGATTGTCACCAACCATAAAGGTTTTCCCAGTATCATTCAGCCCATGGCGTTCGGCGGGGTTTCGTTGTTGTTGTCCTACGCGGCGGGACACATGGGCGGGTACTGGGGTGGCATTTTGGGTATGTTGGGTGGGGTGTTAGGGCTGGGTGCCATGCTGGGTGTGGCATCCAGCGCCTACGCCGACGGGGTAGAGGACGCGATCAACAACAACATCGACCAGGAATGGAAAGAGTAACCAACAACAACACATGTACACGTACCAGTATAACGATCACAGTGGCGACGGGGCTTTTTTGGCGGTAATTGAACGGGAGTGCCGGCGGCTGATGCGCCAGGGCGGTGGTGCCCTGCCGGGCGAACGCAAGCAGATGGGGCCGATCCGCCGGGTCACGCCGGAACAGCGGGCCAAGGTTATAGAGTTAGCGGCAACCGGGCGCTACGGCGGGACGGTCATCGGGAAGATGGTGGGTGTGCGCCAGTCGCTGGTGCACAAGATTGCCCGGCAGAATGGCTTTGCCCTCCCGGACGGCCGCGTGGCGGCGAACCGGCTGCGGGCGCAGGAGGTGGCGTCATGAGTACCCTGATGTCAGCCCCGCCGGCCATGGCCCCGAAGCGGGAGGATGGCGGCCACTGGTATGGCCATAACGCCCAGCAGGGGTGGTACCCGCTTTATAAGGATGGCGGCACGTTCACGCTGCGGGAAGCCCGGCAGCTGGCGACCACGGGCGTGGTGGCGGTGCCGAGTGTCACGACGATCTTGAAGGTGCTGAACAAGCGGCAGCTGGTGGACTGGATGAAAACCAACGTGGCCAAGGCGTGCTTGGCGCATCCCCGGTCAGCGTTCGCCACGGATGAAGCCTACATCGAGCACGTCCTCGCGGTGGCGGACAATGCGAGCAAGGGGGCGGCGGACCTTGGCACCCGGATCCACAAGGCTATCGAGCAGGCGCTGGCCCATGATTCGTGGGACGCTGGCCTGGATCCCTACGTCAGCCCGGCCCTGAAGGCGATGGAGGATGCCGGCATCAAGGGTATCAGCGAATCCTGTGCGGGTTCGTTGAAGTACGGCTACGGCGGCCGGGTCGACATCAGCGAGGGCGGCAGCATGACCGTCTGCGATTTTAAGAGCCGCAAGGGTCGCAAGGGGAAGGTGCCCAGCTACTCGACCGAGCGCCAGCAGCTGGCCGCCTACGGGTTTGCGCTCTGGGGTAATTCATTCTTCACGCAGGGCCGGGGCATCATCTACGGGATAAGTACCAGCGAGCCGGGCATCCTGACCACGCATGAGTGGGCGGGCCGGGACCTGGTGCCTGCCTTCGAGGCCTTCCTGGGCCTGTGCGCGGCATGGCGGTTTGAGCATGAGTACGATCCCCGCCGCGCATGAGTAACATAGTCATTGGCGTGGACAACGGGGCGACTGGTAGCGTGGGCATCATGCCGGGGGACGGCACGGCGATCTACTATTCGATGCCGACCAAGGAAGCGGTGCACTACACGAAGGCGGGCAAGGTGGTCACCCGGGTGGACGTGCAGGCGCTGACGCTTGAGTTGGAGCAGTACCGCAACCAAGCCTTCGCCTACATCGAACGCCCGTTTACCGGCAGCGCCATGATGATCAACACGGCACTGCTGGCCGCCCGCGCCCATGAGGCGGTGATGATTGCGCTCGAGGGACTCGGCATCGGGTACACGACCATCGACAGCCGGGAATGGCAGCGGGCCATGCTGCCGGGGGTCAAGGGGTCGCCGGAATTGAAGAAGGCATCGCGGCTCCGGGGCATCCAGCTTTATCCGCATTTGCAGCATTACATCGAACTCCAGGGGGACGCGGACGGGCTTTTGATTGCCCACTATTACGCGAACGCCCGGTAAACCTATAGGACTGAGCACAACCTTAACGCAATGAAGCCTGCCGAATATCAAGTCACCGAATGGTGCCACCCGGACGAGAAGATCCGCACGTCATGGGGCACGATCTACTGCCGGGAATGGCTCCAACTGGAAGCCCTCCGGTGGAAGCAGAAGTGGCGGCAGGCATGGGTGGAGGCGAACAGCGAGGGGCTGGTGGCCCTGTTCAGCTTGCAGGAGTACATGCAGCCGCTGGCGGACGATTCTGACACGAACCAACAACAGTAAAACAACATGCAATATAATCCTGAAGAGTACCGTGAGGTGGGCATCGGCAACTTTATCCGTGCCGATCATACGATCATCGAGATAGCCCCGGATGGCAGCACGGTCCGGCGCAGCCCGGAGAACCATGAAATCGGTGCGCCCATCCTGGATGGCACCCCGTACACGGTCTTGGAACGGCTGCCGGAAGAGTCGCCTGACATGGTGAAGTTCAGCACCGGGTCCATCCGTCAGAACAAGACGGGCAAGGGCCGTTACGATCTCATCCCGCTTGAGGGCATCCGGGCGCTGGCCTTGCACTACGAGCGTGGGGCGGCCGCACACGGGGACCGCAACTGGGAGTTGGGACAGCCCTTATCGGTGTTTAAGAACAGCCTGACCCGGCACGCCTGCCAGGTGGCCTATGCGTTCGATGAAGACCACGCGGCAGCGGTGGCATGGAATGCCTTTGGTTACATCACGACCATGGAGCGGATCCGCGCCGGCCTGCTGCCCAAGGAACTGGATGACCTTGGCGTGTGCAACAAGGAGGTGGTGCGATGAAACTCCCTATTCTCACCGTCTGCCACGACGGCATGTACCACAGCAACTACATGGACGGCCTGCTGGCATCGCAGGGCACGTCCTACTGGGGCGGCCTGTGCAAGAGCGAGATGGAATCCGACGTGGTGCGCCACCGTTCCAAGCTGGTCTGCCAGGTCTTGCAGGAAAAGCGCATGGACTGGGCGACGCACTTCCTCCTTGTCGATGCGGACATTGGTTGGACGGCGGCCCAGTTTGAGCGGTTCGCCACGCTGGACCCAGCACTCGAGGTGCTGGGCGGGTGCTACGTCAAGAAGACGGACAGCGTGCACCAGGTGGTATGCCGCAACGACCGTGGCGAGCAGGAGGAATATGCGGCGGACAAGAACATCGTGACCGTGGACCGGGTGGGCTTTGGCTTTATCCGGCTGTCCCGGCGGGTGCTGGAAGAGGCGGCCGGGGCCGGGCGCAAGACGAAGGCGGGCTGGTCCGTCGTGTTCCCGACCGGCTTTGTCAATGACACCTACGAGTCGGAAGACTATATGTTTTGCCACAACGTCATAGCAGCGGGTGGCAGGGTATGGCTCGACCGCAGCGTGCGGGTCACACACCGGGGGATGAAGACGTACACCGTATGAGTATGGAAACCAACCCGCCCCGCCAGCACGGCGAACGCTCATTGGACGAGTACGGCTCCTATGACCGGCAGCGGGTGATCGCCCGCACGTTGGGGCCGGCTACGGAGTCTATGCCCGTGGACGACGGGCACCGCCCGGACCTGTCCCGCTATGCCTTCGCCTTTCGTGGCAACGGCACCAGCACGCCATGGGAAACGGACCTGGTGCACCTGATGATGCTCTGGGAGGTGATGGCAGCGGTTACCCCGGTACGCATTGTCGAGGTCGGCTCCTTCCAGGGGGCGAGCACCAGCCTGTGGATTGAGGCCCTGAACCGGGGGCTGTGCACGGAAGTCCACCTGTACGAGATCAAGCCCACCCCGTCGCTCCTGAAGGTCATCGGCATGGCCCGCAATCCGGGCCGGGTGGTGCTCCACCAGCAGTCATACTACGAGTGCCCGCTGCCGGCCGGGTTTACCTTTATCGACGCGGACCATGGCTGGCCGGGGATAGCAGACCTTTGCGCGGCCCTGGCGGTGGGGTCGCCGGTCATCGCCATGCACGACACGACGGGCTACGAGCAGGTGCCCTTGGCGGACTGCTGGGGTTCCTACGTGGCGGCCAACATCCTGCGGCAGGCCCCGGGCTACCGGGTGTACGAGGACAGCGCCCGGCGGACGGGGGCCTACACGCACCGTGGCCTGATGATCGCAAAGAAGGAGGACTATTCATGATTGGCGTTACTATTGGCTATGGAGCATGGCATGAGGTAGCCTGCGCGGCGGCCGCCCGGATGCAGGCCATGACCGGCCTCGAGTGCCGGATCCTGCCGGACTACCTGGTGGACGACCCGCAGCGGGCATCGTGGGCGAAGATGCGGGTGCTCGAGGCTTATCCTGAGGATAACTTCCTGATTTTCGACGCGGACGTGTTCTGCATGAAGCCGTGGAACCCCATGGAGTGGGCGGACCGGCCGACCTTCGTGGCGGAAAAACCCAACAAGATGACCGTCGCGGAGTGCCAGCTGTTCGGGCTGCCGCAGGAACGGTACATCAACGGGGGCCTGTGGATCGTCAGCCGGGACGAAGCCCCGCTCTTCGATGCCATAAAGAAAATGTACCCGGAGTACGGCCGCTGGCAGGAGCAGACGGCCCTGAACAAGGCGATCCACCGCGACCTGCGGCTGCCGGTACGCTACCTTCCCCGGGCCTACAACGACCTGGTGAATCCGGCCCTGCCGTCCGACCCGGACACCCTCCGTGCCCGGCATAGCGTGAACCTCCACTTTGCCGGCCCCAAGACCACGGGATGGCTCATGGAAATGTACGAAGAGCTAGCCTGATTACCCCTATGGACAACAACAACACCATGGCCGCCGGCTTCACCGCCTGGCTCGCCACCCGCCAGCACCACGGGCTGCCGTGGCAGACGGACAGTAATGAACTGCGGGAGGCTTTTACGGCAGGGTACAATGCGGCCCCTAACGCTGCCATAGCTCAATCGGTAGAGTCCCGCGATATTCAGGCGGGGGATGCAGGTTCGAGTCCTGCTGGCAGCTCCATTACGGCGGAGGATGTGTACGCGGCCTATCCCCGGAAGGTGGGGAAGCAGGCGGCTTTGAAGGCTATTCAGAAGGCGGTAAAGGCAATGTCGGGGAAGGCCATACCCGCAGAGTTAATGAGGGAGTTGTTCAAATCTCACCCGCTTGGGGCAACCATTACGGGCTGGGACTATCTGCTCAATCGCACCAAAGCCTACGCCAGCGCCACCGCCCGGTGGCCGGCGGCGGACAAGAAGTACATCCCGCACCCCGCCACCTGGTACAACCGGGGTTCCTACGACGATGACCCCAAGGAATGGGAACGGGGCAATCCCGCCACCATGAGCCAGTTCAGCCGCACCCACTAAGGCCCACCCCCATGCACCCATGTCCCGCGACACCGACCACATCGAAGACACCTTCCTCGCCACCTGCCGTTATGACAACACCGTTATCGACCAAGCCGTGCAACGCGGCCTTACGGAAGCCCACTTTGCCGACCCCGCCAACCGTGCCCAGTGGCGTCTTTCGCTCGCCATGCGCCTTGAAGGGCAGGAAGTGTCCGACGCCGGACTCTACGCCGAAGCCGTCAAGCGTGGACTACTGGAAAAACTGGGAGGTGTTGAGCGCATTGTCCGGGGGCAACCCGGCGGATCGCTGGGATCTGCCACGCTCGTTGACGCACTCCTTCAGACATTTGCTAAACGTGAAAGTTGGAAACGTCTGCACAAGGCTGTGGACATGCTGGAGCGGAATACTGCCAACCTGGACGACATTAAACAACTGGCGGATGAGGTTGCAGCAGTCTGCGCCGGTAAGCAGTCTGTACAGCGAAGCACCGCTGACATTGCACGGGAAGCCCTCGCGGAAGCGGAGGAGCAAATCGCGGGACGGCAACCGGCGCGGACGCTGATCACGACGGGCCTGCCGACCTTCGACCGCATCGCCATGCCCATGGAATCGCATGAGTACGTCGTCGTGGGGGCGCGGACGAGTCACGGCAAGTCATCCTTCCTCCTGCAAGTGGCGGGGCATAACCTCGCGGCCGGCCGGCGGGTGGTCATCTTTACTTTAGAGACTTCCGACAAGAGCGTGGTGAAGCAGATTGCCGCCCAGCGGGCCAACGTGAACCTGCGGCAGCTGGAACGGGAACCCCGGGAACGGCAGCAGGATTACCTGGCCAAACTCCGCTACGCCCAGTCCGGCGACCGCCTGCTGGTGTTCGACCGTGACCTGACCATCGACCAGATCGAAGCCCGGTGCCGGCTGCTGAAGGCATCCTGCCAGCCGGATCTCGTCATCATCGATTACCTCGGCATCATTGGGGTGGGTGGGGACACCAGCATGGAGCGCATGAACCGGGTCAGTGCCGCCATGATCCCGCTCACGAAGCAGCTGGGGTGCACGGTCATGGTAGGATGCCAGCTGAACCGTTCGTCGGAACGCGAGGAACGGCAGCCCACGCGGACGGACTTCCGGGATAGCGGCAGCATCGAGCAGGACGGCCACCGGCTGATCTGCATCTGGCGCAAACCGGGGCAACCGCTCGACGCCATGCACTACGATTGCCAGCTGCTCCAACTGAAACTCCGCGACGGCCCGACCGCCTGCGTTGACATGAAGTTCCACGCCGCGAGCACCCGCTTTTATGAGGCCCCACGCGGCTAGGCTATAGGAATGACAACAACCCTATGACATGGATTCTACCGAAACAGTTACACACGTCAGCCTTTGTGCCGGATACGGCGGGATTGATCTCGGACTTAAGCGAGCAGTCCCACGCCTTCGCACAATCGCTTTTAGTGAGATCGAAGCCTTCGCCGTCGCGAACTTGGTTGCAAAAATGGAAGCGGGATACCTGGACGCGGCACCTGTCTGGACGAATGTTAAGACCTTCCCATGGGGAAAGTTTCACGGATGCGTGGACATCCTCAGTGGGGGCTACCCGTGCCAGCCGTTCAGCGCAGCAGGAATGCGACGGGGCAAGGACGACCCCCGGCACCTTTGGCCATGGATCGCAGACGGAATTATGGCCATGCGACCCCGGCTCTGCTTCTTCGAAAACGTCGAGGGACACATTTCTTTGGGACTTGAGGACGTGCTACGCGACCTTCAGCGAATTGGTTATCGCTGCACGTTTGGAGTATTCAGCGCGTCTGAAGTCGGTGCGCCCCACCAGCGCAAGCGGGTTTTCATCCTGGCCCACGATCAGTGTGAACGAGGCGAAGAACTCGCAGGGAAAATCACAACTGGAGCGGAATACCCCCCCCCTCGGGACGGCCGTATTACTGGCCAACAGTGTGTGCAACCGAGGCTCGTCAGGGCTTCCAGAACAGGAGTCGTGGCATGAAGGGCACGCAGGAATCGTTGAGCACGGTGGTGGTGAAGCATGGCCAGCCCGCCCGGGACAGCCACAGTACGACTGGGAGCCACCTCGCGTCGTGGCCTACGGCAACGGCCGGCGATGCGAAGTCAGCGGGCAGCCGCAACCTGCCGGGGAGCAATGCCCACCCGGGCACGTCACTGACGGATGCGGTGGTAAGGGCACCGCTGAAGATGCAGTCGTCATCGGGCAAACTGAACCCGCGCTGGGTCGAGACGCTGATGGGTCTTCCGGTGGGCTGGACTATGCCAGACTGTGCGTCACCTGCGACAATCGCACCGACGAACTGCGACTGCTCGGCAACGGGGTCGTCCCCGCAACCGCCACCCGTGCCTTCCTTGTTCTGCTTAACCGACTGACCAACCCATGAACGGCAAAGGCGACCGCCCACGTAACTGCTACACGGACCAGTACCGTGATAACTATGACCGCATCTTTAGAGGTCCGATGAAAACCAAGAAGCCCCTGCGCCTGCATGAGCAACCTGCCGGAAACCGACCTGTTCGGGGAGCCAATCCCCTCGTCACCTGGTACACCGCCACCAACGACCTTGGCACCGTCAAAGTCACGACCCAGCGCCGTAAGCGCCGGGCCTGATTACCAACCTGATTTTACCCAACCCCCACCCTATAGCGTGCACAAGGAAAGCCGCTGGGTGACATGGATTATCAAGGAATGAAAAAGAACAAGCTCATCATCGGTGATACCCACGAACCCTTTTGCCTGCCGGACTACCTGGCATTCACGAAGGAGGTCCAGCGCCGGTACGACTGCGACGACGTGCCGGTGCATATCGGGGACGAATGCGACAACCACGCCCTGTCGTACCATGAGCACGACCCGAACGGTGCTAGCGCATCCACGGAAATGGACCGGGCCATGAAGGCGATGCGGCGTTGGTACAAGGCCTATCCCAAGATGCTGGTCTGCGTGGGCAACCATAGCGCCCTCCCGTTCCGGCAGGCCACCAGTGCCGGCATCCCGAAGCGGTGGCTCCGGTCCTACGAGGAGGTCTGGGAAGCCCCGCCGGGGTGGCGCTGGGGACTCGAGTTCATCATCGACGACGTGCTGTACGAGCATGGCACCGGGGCGAGCGGGAAGAACGCGGCCCTGTCCCGGGCGGAAAAGCACCGGATGCGTACCGTGATCGGGCACACCCATACGGCCGCCGGGGCGCAGTTTAATGCCAGCCGGAAGGATCTTATCTGGGGGCTGAACGTGGGCTGCGGCATTGACCACAAGGCTTACGCCTTCGCCTACGCCCGGGAACATGCCCCCAAGCCCGTCATCGGCTGCGGGGTGGTGGCAGAGGGTGGGCGGGTGCCGATCTTCGTGCCGATGGACCTATAAGGTTGATACCAACTATGAAAGCACAAGCACACAAAGACGCCATGACCGCCCGCGACATCCGCCAGATGAAGCGCGATGCGGAAGCCGCCGAGGTGGAGCGGCAGCGACCCCTCGACCGCCTGATCGCACCGCTGCTTTTCACTGCCATGCTGACGCTGCTCATCCGGTCCCTGTTCCTGCTGTTTTGATGAAGGCACCATCACAGACCCTTTAACGGCGGCCTAGCCCCGCCGTTACGCCAAGTAGCCCGTCCCGGCAATGACGCTGGGGCGGGCTATTGCTTTAGGGGGTGAAGGCGCTGGACGGGGCGGGCTTTAGCTTCAGATCCTGCGGGTCCAGGATAAGCGCCTTCACTCCGAAAAGATTGCGCCCGGCATCCGCGCCACGCTGGTAAGCCTGCTTCAGCAGTTCGATCTTCAGGTTGTCCGGGGCCGACTCAAACTCAGGAGTCTTGACGATGGTTTCGGTGATAGCCCGCCGCATGGCGCCAACCTGCTCCTGCATTTCCTCATGCTGCTTGGGATTGAGCAGGAAGGAGTACTCGCCATCGGTATAGGTCTTGCCCGGGATCGACGGCCACACCTCGTCATTGTTCGTCCGCCGCCAGAGCCGGTACAGTTCCGCGTCCACGGGGTCGCTGATCGCCGTGCGGCTCTTCGTTACATCGAAGAAAATGTTGGCAAACTTGCTCGAGCCCGGCGGGGTTTCCGGCAGGGCACGCCCCCAGATATCACGACGCAGCGGCAGGCCGCCCGTTTCGTTGCCCCACTTGGATGCCATGCGATTACCCAGCGCCCGGAATGCGTTATCGTCGCGGAAGTCCGGTTTGTAATCCCGGTAGTAGCGGCTGATCGCCTCGTTGACGTTCGGGGCCACCGGGGCGGTCAGGGTTTCCAAGTACGAGCCAAACCAGCGTTCCGGCTCCCCCTTGGCCATGGCATCCAGGAAGCCGTTAACGCCCCGCAGGAATGACTGGTTCACCGTATAGGACGCGGAACCAATGGCGCTCTGCATGGCCACGGACCCACCCCACTGTGCAGCCCCGCCAAGATCCAGCGACGGCACATCGCCCTTCTCCTCCAAGCGCCGGACGCTATCAACGCCCAGCGTGAGCAACGCCCCCGGCAGGCCAAACTTGGTCGCATCCACCCAGCGGTCATCCGGCCGGGGCTTGTTCCAATCCTCGCCACCGCCGGCCATGCGGGACAGGGCGGACGCATTGACCATGCCCGGGGGCACCGTCGCATAGGCCGCATCACGTTCCTTGCCCTCGTAGGCCACGATGGACGGGGTGGCGACACCCTTGCGATAAAGGTAGGTACCCGCACCCAGGACGACCGTGCCTACCGCTACCTTGCCAGCCGTCAGTTTAGCCTCCCGGCTGTTGCCTGTCACCACGTCATGCCCGAGCTTGAGCAACCCGGACGGGGTGTAGGTCAGCGTTTCCCCCAGCACGTTGATCGGGGTGCGAGTAAAGGGCACCACGCCACGGGCCGCATAGTTGGCGACCTGGCTGTAGTCGCGGACCTGATTAAGCCCGCTGTTCACAAAGTTCCCGAAGGCATTGCTCTGCTGGTAGACCGCCCGGGCCGCCTCGTACTCAATGTCTTTGAGGGTATTCCTATCGAAGAACAGGTCCGGGGACTTCAGCGCCCGTGGCATTTGCTCCGGGGTCAGCCCCTTCAGCTTGCCATACTCGTTGATGATCCGCGCCCGCTCGCCCGCCCGGAAGGGTATGTCACCCGCCGTCACGCCCCGCAGGAACACGTCCGCCGGCAGGCCCAGCGTGCCCTCGAGCCACATCTTGCCCACGTCCGCCATTGGCACCTTCCCGCCCTTGGTCGGCACATCAAGTGAGGCCCGGTCGAAGTAGTACTTCGCAAGGTTGGACAGGGCTTCCGGGGCATTATGCGCGGACCGGACTTCCCCCTTCGCCATCTGGGAACCGCTGGCTCCCTTGACCATGACTTCAGCCGCTTCCGGCACCGCCTTGGCCATGGCCATGTACTTGGCCTTCGTCCCGGCAATGGGCGACAGGGCCACCTCACGCTGCCCGGTGCGGAAGTAGTCAATGGCATCCACCAGGGCGCTACTCGTCCGGGCGGTCGCGGCTACCGGGGTGCGGACCACGTTAGCCCAGGTGTTCATCACCAGGCTAAGGGGTGCCATCAGGTTGCCCTGCATCGTGGACACCGCAAGGTCGCCAAAGGTCTTTGGCGCCATCCGGGACGCATAGGCATTCAGGGGCTTGTCCGCCGCCTCCACTGCCTGCATCGCCTTGTCCACCGCGCCCCACGTTTGCGGGCTGGGGTTATCCGTATAGGCCCGCTTGGCATCCTTGAGGGCTGCCGCCGCGTCTATAGCGGCCTTGCTCATGGCATCAAACTTGGTGGCCTGCGCCGGGTTCAGCGGGTCGTAACCTTCCGCTTCCAGCCCCTTGTTGAGAATGTTCCGCATTCCTTCCGGGGTGGCATACTTGAAGAGCTTAAACTGGTTTACCAGTTGGCCGAGAGTGGTACCCAGTTTGCCCGCCTCGAGGATGGCGCTCGTCGCCCCGGCATCATCCCCGGCCCGGATCTTACGCCCCAGCAGTTCCGCCATGGAGGCAATGCGGGTGTTGCTTTGCTGGTTCTGGAAGTCCGTCAGCAGATCTACGTCCGCCTTCGTAGCCAGTTGGGCTTCGAGGTCCGGGACATTCTGCTTCTGGTAAAAGCTCTCCGGGGACGCAGCGATCGCCTGTTCCACCGGCTTGGGCAGGGCTTCCGACGCCACGGCACGCTCGTTCAGCCCGCGCATGGTCATGCCCGGGGGTGGCGTGGGGGTAGTGCCGGCCGGGGCCGGGGGCGTAGCTGCCGGGGGTGGCGGGGTCAGAGTAGGGGTCGGAGTCGGGGTCGGAGTCGGGGTAGGAGTCGGGGTAGGGGTCGCCGCCGGGGCCGAGGTGGGCGTTACTGCCGCAGCCTGCGTCGGGTTGGTAGCAGTGCTAGAGGGTTGGGCAGGGGTGCCGCTATTGGCCCCGCCAGTGCCCTTTCCTTCGCTTTTAAGGTCAAACGGCTCCGGGGCGGTAGCTTTGCCGGGGGTAGCCCCATGCTTCAGCATAAGGGCCGACAATGCCGTGCCAAACACCGTCGTAGCCACCTCCTCCACCTTCCTGTCCATCGGCACATCCGGGTCGCGGGTTTCCTGCACCACGTCCGGGAACCGCTCTGCCGTGTCCGCCGCCGTCTTCAGCCCAAAGGTCAATGCCAGCGCCCGGGTCGCCCCCGGTACCCGTGAGAGCGGGCCGTACAGCCCCATGGTAAGAAGCGCCCCCGGGGTGCTAAAGCCCTCTGCCAGCCCGCTGGCCGCGTTGGTGACGCCCGCCGTTACCGGGTTGTTCTTGGCGAAGTCACCCTCCACCCGGGGCAGCCGGATGGTCGGCTGGTCAACGGTACCCGCCGCCTCCTTCATGCCGGCCACGGTATCCTCCACCAGCCATTTGACCTTTTCCGCTGGGGTGGTCGGACGCTGGGGTGCGATAGGCTCTAGCAGCATTGGTTATTTAGCGCCCTGGCGCTGCTGCCGGGCGAGCATGTCTGCCACCGCTGTTGTCATCAAAGCCTTCATGGGATCAACGGCGGTCCGGCTCTTGATGACTTCCTTGTAATAGTTCAGAGTTTTGTCTTCGGCCGGGGTGCGGTTGGTCTTCTCCTCGAGTTTAACAGTCGTATCGATCAGCCGCTCGAGTTCGGTCGCCGGGGCCGGGCCACTATCCGTCCGCACCGACCAGCCGTTCGCCCCCAACTGCACGCTGCCACGACCGCCGCCCGCCTTCAGTGCCGCCTCCGCTTCCGCCTGAGTCCTGAAGAGAAGGTTCGGCTTTGCCTTGTCGGCCGTCATCCGCAGCCGCGCCACCGATTCCGCATCCATGGGCATACCCGTCGATGCCACCGCCGCCGCCTGCTGGGCCAGCATCGGATCGTTCTGCAAGCGACGGCGCAATTCAGCCTGCTTCTCGTTCGACAGCGGGCTTCCGCCCCCGTTGACGAGATCGTTGACCATCCTCATGTCCGCCACCTGCGCCTGCCCCTGCTGGTAAAGCGCATCCTTGCGGGCCGCGTCCGCCTGCTGCCGGTCATTTTCCGCCTTCGCGAGCAGCAGCCGCTGGTTCTGGATCTCCATCTCGCGCCGGGCCGCATCCGCCCGGGCCGCCTGCATGCTCATCTCATGGATGCCGCTGGCGATCTGCGTGAACTTCCCCGGCCCGCCCGCACCCTTAATGGCGTTCTTGATGGCTGCCGTGTCCTTCACGTCCTGAATGCCCATCGCCTGGGCCAGAAACGGATTCTGCTGGGCAGCCACGGAGAACATGTCCGCCGCCTTCGCGATCTGGTCGTTCTCCTCCTTCCGCTGGTAATACTTGTTCATCCCCTGCGCGATCCCCTGCGCGGCCATGAGGATGCCCTGCCCGATGTTCTGCCCGGCCTGCGGCTGTACTTGGAGTGAGAATGCCATGATGGATTAGGTGCCGAAGTTCGACGTGGTCTTGTTGCCGGCCCCGCCCAACAGGCCGCCAAGGAAGCTGCCCGCCGCCGCCCCTCCTGGCCCGCCCAGCATCGCCCCACCGATGGTACCGACCGCCCCGAGAAGGCTGCCAAACATCGAGGATTTGTTGTTACGCTGGTTGATGGCGTTGTTATAGGCCGCGTTGTAGTTCGTGTTGTACAGGTCGGCACCGTACTGAATGTGTCCCACCTTGAGACCGACCGGCGTGCCCGCAGCGATTGCCGCAGGGCTGATCGAACCCTCGATATTGGAGAGGACGTTTTCCATATCTTA
>JAAOEI010000387.1_pt1 | contig 17236 bp, 19 predicted proteins | sample 7059261 | NCBI WGS metagenome assembly JAAOEI01 (sample SAMN14008812, study PRJNA610033) | viral metagenome | isolation source: viral particles filtered from seawater | place: China: Hangzhou Bay, Yangshan Deep Water Harbour | collected 2017-10-31
AGTGACTTATCGTATTGGTGCGAGAATGGGAAAGCCCGAAGGAAGCAAACATAGAGAAATGAAACCACCAATTCACACCATGTTCCCTGTCGGACATAAGGTAGGCTCAAAGCGATTACTTTCCGATGCCGCTAAACGAGAGGATGCTATTCAAGTCGGTATTCGGGTTTGTGAAAAGTGTGGGGACTTTACAAGCAAGGGCGTTTGTTGTGGACAAAACACAATGTTTCACGGCAACGAGTGGGTTGGAAAAGAAGATGAATTGTGGAATGAGATTTCCGCTAAAGTCCTGTGGGAAGAATCTTTGAAGAAAGTCCATGAGGTTGAAAACCAAGAGCAAAGCGATATGGTCTTTGGTGTGCAAAATAAGGTGAAGAAAACCGAAGCCAATCCGCAGGTGAAAGGTGTCAAAGGTATGAACAGTCGGGAGAAGACGAGCGAGAACATGATTAAGGGCATCTTACGCCATAAAAACGACATTTCAACCTTCCGTGATGGAACAATTCGGTTTGACATGGTGGACATTACCATGACGCATTTCAAGCCAAAGGAGATAGGCATTACGGTTCAACAAGCGAATGAATTAGGCTATGACTGTGATGACGAAAACCAAGTCCTTGAATTGAAGCCACAAGATGTAGTTATCCCTATGAATTGCACGGAAAAATTGGTTAATACTACGAAATATGTGGATGACTTATTGGTTACTCTTTACGGCATGGAAAGGTTTTACAATTGCGAAACCTATCAAGATTTAGTAGGTCATTTAATCATGGGTATCGCACCCCACACTTCGGGGGCTATCCTGTCAAGAATCATCGGATTCTGTGATGTGAAAGGACATTACGGACACCCTTACTTCCACGCCGCTAAAAGACGCAATTGTGATGGTGATATTGACGCTATTTTGTTGTTATTAGACGGGTTGTTAAACTTCTCAAGGTCATTCCTTTCAGCGAATAGAGGGGGAATGATGGATGCCCCGTTGATTTTGACAACGACCATTATTCCTACGGAGATTGACAAAGAGGCTTTGAATGTTGATACGATGAGCCAATACCCTATTTCCTTCTATGAAGGGACTATGAAGCGACCAATTGCGAAAGAGGCTACAAAGTCGCTTGGAGTGGAAACGGTGGAAACGAGGTTAGAGAATGGCATAAATGCGTTTGAAGGCTTCGGTTATACCCACGAAACCACCGATGCTTGCCAATCACCCAAAGATAACCCTTACAACACATTAGAATCCATGAAGGAGAAAACCTTGATGCAATTTGAGTTAGGAACGGTTTTGAGAGCCGTTGATAATGAGATTCAAGCAGGGAAATTGATTAACCGACACTTAATCCGTGATATGCGAGGTAATTTGAGAGCCTATGGACAACAAAAGACCCGATGCACTAAATGTGGGGCTTCCTATCGCCGTGTTCCGATTGCGGGCAAGTGTATCAATGTGATTAAGAAAGATGCCGAGAATCCGCTTACAGGCGAAATAGAAGACCAAATCTGTAATCACAAACTGATATTAACCGTTCATCAAGGCTCGGTTGAAAAATACGATGGATTGATTGAATACATTATTGAGAAATATGGTTGCGATGATTATACCGATAATCTGTATCGCTTGGTTTCGTCTTGGGTGGCTGACACTTTTTCAAGTGATGAAGAAAATACCCAAAGGACTTTTGACGACTTGTAAATACACATTGTATGACGGACTTGTTGCTAAAAGCCTCAATTAAGCCGTCAAACCTACCGTATGCTCATCAAGTGCTTCTTCGGATATATCTTCATCAAGATAATCTTTTTCGTAATCAGCAACAGTATCTTCGTCTTTTTTCGTTTCAGTCGCCGCTTGCTTAGGCTTATTTCCTTTGAATAAGAAATCACTTAGGGTAATTCCTAAAAGTGTTAAAACACCGACAACGGCAATCGTAGCAAAATTGAATGCACCCTTCCAATCGGTTGTCGGGGCTTCTTTGGTTTCGGTGGAGGCTTCGCCACTATCAATCAAATCCGACATAAGAAATGTTTGTCGGCGTTGTTATCTAAAGCCTTCATTCTTCTTCGTGAACGATGAGGGGGCGTGAAGAACGACTTTTACGGGTTTTCCAACCCTTGTTTCGGTGTCGGGGTGGGAAGAACCAACCCACTACGGTATCGGAAGAACCGCTATCGCCACGCTTCCATGCTTTGACTCCGTTTGTCCAAGAACCATGAGGTCGGTTATCGGGAACACAATTGATTGGATGGACTTCCAAATCGGGGTGGTCGCTGATGTAATCCTTCTTGTTTCGGCCTGATTGGTTGTAAGAACCCATGATTTCTCATGGATAAGAACGGGTATAAGAATGTTTTTATTCTTCTTGGGTCGTATCTTCCTCTTGTGGAAGGGCGGATTCCAAAGCCATGATGATACGCACAATTTGAATAGCAGTATCTTTGCCTTTGATAGAAAGGTTGTTCAAAATATCAATCAAAAGTCGCAAATCTTCTTCTGCAATTCCAATTCCTGTCATAGAAAATACATTATCGGATTAGGTATCTAAATGTTCATTCAATCAAGAATAAAGCACAAGATTCTTCGGTTAAAGTCAAGGATGCGGTTTGGGAAATGAATTCACCACCCGATTGTAGGATGGAAACTCTTACCGCAATTACGCCTCCTTCGCCCACAAGAAAACGAAGATAACCTTGATTGGTTGGACTCCATAAAAGGGTTTCTGCGCCAAAGGTTGCTAAATCTTCCTCCCCCGTAATTTGGATTCGGTTCAAATTGTTGGCTACAAAATTGACACTTTGACCGAGAGTTTCGCCTGTGGCATAATTCCATAATTCATATCCTTCTCCACTCTCCACATCAAAAGAAACTGCAACACTACAAGAACCATCAGCAGGTAATGATTCCCTATCTAACAGGCTCGTATCTATGGTCACCGCCCAAGCATGATTAACTCTTTCGGGTGTTTTTGCATCAAGCGATTCCACTACTTCACCTGCACCAAGAGTAAAAGAATTGGAGTCGTTTGCTGTTCCTGTTCGGCCTATCTCTCTTGGAATTTCCCCTCCTGTGGCGGCGGAATTTCCAAATGTGGCCGTTGCAGTTTGAATCAAAGTTATGGAAAATGTATTCGGTGGTGGGGCGGGGCCGCTACCTGCTTGCTGACAAACACCGACAAGAACAGGGACACCCATGTTAATCACCCAATCGCTACCCAAGATACGCCCTGTGGTAAAACAGTCGGGTCTTCTGTCAAAATGAAGGTTTTAGCACTATAATTGGAGGTTATGGTCGTTCCTGTGGTGACTCCGTTGATAGGAATTTGCTGACTCGGTGGCCCTGCGGTATCAATTGGGTCGCTTGAGCCACCTGCCCCATCATCCAAACCTGCATAAGATAAAATGGTAATGTTCGGTGTGCCGCCACCTGTAAATCGGGTCAAAACCGTCACTTGGTCGCCTATTTGCCATGTTCCATAACCCGATTTGTCGGGGACACCTGTGGGCGGCGTTCCACCACCTGCGGCATTGGGTGGGTTAGCGTTAGGTGAAAATGTCCCTCCCCCATCAACCATACAGGCTAAGTTAATTGTTTGAGTGGCCGCACCTGCGAGGTCATCACACACAATAAGACCACCTTGCGAGGGATAACAGTCGGTTGGCCCTGCGGCGATGCTTAGATTTTGGGTTTGACCGAAAGATTGTGTTGTGGTCTTTCCTAACTCCACTTGATGTGCCGCCGCAGTTTGTTTCAATCCGATTTCTTGTGCCACCACAACCCCTGTATTGATTGCCATTTCAACCGTTGAAGTGGTGGAAATGATGTTTCCACCCTCCGTTGGCGGAAGTGCGAGGGGGTTAGCAGTAGTTTGATTAAGCGACCCGTTAATCGTAAGTGGGACATTGAATGTAGCAGTATCAGCCGATGTATCAATGGTAAAGGCTTCATTTTCCGAAGTAGTTTCCACTCGGAAATCAAGTCCATCAGCCCCCAATCCCGCATTCCCATCACCGATGACGACTGAACCCGAACCATCACCACGAATCGTGATACCTTGCCGAAGTGTCCCTGCTTTCAAAATTTGTAAAAACATTCTTCCGCTTTCTTGGTTGGTGATAACATCGGCCATATCCATGACGATTGAACCGTATTGATGCTTGACATTTTTAGCCCCTCCCGAAGAAGCGGCGTTATTTCCGTAAAATTGTATAGAACCAATGTCGTCACCATTTGTAGGAGTCGCTGAATCTTTGTAAAGGAAAAAGTCGGGACTTTGGTTAGGGTCGGCAGTATCTTCCGTTAATTGTAAGGCGAAATCGGTGGAAAAGGCGTTAGATTGTTGATTGATGGTGACAGGAACATTGAAAGTAGCAGTATCGGCTGAACCTTCCACGAAAAACGCTTCACTTTGATTGACTGTTTGGATGTAAAAGTCGTTATCTAAACCGTTTGGATTGACGGTCATAGCACGGACACCCGATACCAATTTACCAATGTCAAAGTAAGGGGCGGAAGTGCCGTTTCTCAAACAATTGAAAACAATTGCACCATCGGGTTGTGCGGTGGCAACATCAACGGCAAATCCTGTAATAGAAGCGTAGTTTATTTTGGTGGCGGCATCATCTTGACCCGAAAACAAAACTTGACCGAGAACATCGTTAGCGGCGGGTGAAGCCGAATTACGATACAATTTCAAATCGGGGGCTACTGTCGCCCCTCCATCCGTGCTTTGAATTTCAATTTCATCACCAACACTCAATTGCCGAGAGCCGGGTGTATCAATGTAAGTTAATCCCGAATCGCCCGTAATAGTGTTTGCACCACTCCAATAAGTGACTTGATTAGCCGCACCCGTTCCCGAAGGAATCACGGCACTATCAACATCAATCGTGATTGTAGGTGTAGTCCCTCCCTGCCCGCTTAGGGTAGTGGTAATGCCTGTGCCACCCGTAATTTCCAAAGTATCGCCACTATTAACGGTGTCCGTTAAACCGCCTCCGCCTTGCACTATCCACCCGGAATAACCTGCTACTGCCGTTTCAAGGTTGATTGTTCCCGCACCATTGGTAATTGTAATTGAACCGCCCGTTGAAGTCAAATTGGCTTTAGAGAAAGTGCTACCATTTCCAATGAGTAATTCACCGTTAAGAGGGGTTGCTGTCCCACCGAAACCGTAATTCTTAATCGGGGCGATGTCTAATGTTCGGTTTTGAGAATCGGAAAAGATATTTACCGTTCCACCTGATGAAAAGTGTCTAAAATCGCCATCAACATCGCCATCGGGGTTCACATCAAAACTCATGTTCGGAGAGCCTACAATTTCGCCCGAAATAGTAAGCATTCTAACTTCGGCGGCATCATTGGTAATGTAAAAATCTAAACTGCCTCCGTAAGTAGCAAGCCCTCCATTATCAATTCTTGCCTCAATTCGTGCATAATCCACTTCGGTTGCTGTGTTGCCTTCTAAAGCGGTGAATTTGATTTGACCAAGAACATCGTCTGTTGCAGGTGGAGATTTATTACGAAATAATTTCAAATCGGGTGCATTTGTAGTCCCCGTATCTGTGGATTCAAGAACCAACATAGCATCTGCGCTACTATCAACAATTTTTAATTGACGACTCCCTGCTGTGGAAACATAAGTTAATCCTTCGGAGTATTCAAGAGCCGTAGCCCCATTATTTACTTTCAAAAATTCGTTAGCACTTCCAAGAGAAGTTAATCCTGTTCCACCACTTCCGACTTCAAGTGTCCCCGCTACGGTGATTGAACCTGTGGTTGCTACCGCAGGGGTCAAACCTGTGCTTCCAAATGATAATTCGGTAACTCCACCACCGCCACCGCCGCCTGTTGAGTTCACGGTGACTGAACCGTTGCCATTGTTCACCAATGTCATGTTGTTTCCTAATTGGATTTGACTAACCCCGAAAACATCAACGGTATTATCGGTCTTTTTGACATTCAAACCCGCTTTACCCGAATTAGAACCTGTATAGATATTTCCCATCTTACCTCACCATCAGTTAGCCACATTTTGAATTTGAACCTTATCTGTTTCCAAGAAGCCCATCTTCTGTTCCGACCAACCCGCAAAGCAAGCCTCAATTTCGCCTGTGGTAATGTTTGTTGAAGCCCCTGCATCGCCTGTGCGGTTAATGACACGAAGAACGATTTGCTTCTCAACGAAAAGTGGGACATCAAATTTCCATTGGTCAATCTTAGGGGTTACAGGCGACCATTGGAAGTCAGCCCATTCCATCAACAAAATGCCATCAACCCAAATTTGGTAGGTGATACCACCTGTGGCGGGGACTCCGGGAACTTCCGAGTGTCCGAAACTGCAAATCTTGTAAAATTCTCCAATAGAAGCAGGGACAAATGTTCCGACTGTTCCCGCAATTGTTGAACCTGCGCCGCCGGGAATTGGGGCATTAGGAATGGAAGCGTCTTGATTGAAATTCGGATTTATCATTTCGGGGTTATTGACAAGGCTATTTGAAGGAATTTGTGGTGGCGCAAGGTCAGCAATTGGTTGTGCGGCGGAAGATGCGGTTGTGCCTTCGGCTCTTGTGACATTCAAAACGCAAATATCCAAAAATGTGTTGTCATTTAGGTTAATATCGGCAAAATTGACTTTTTGGCGTTGAATTACATTCGCTGATGTAGGGCGTGGAACAAGGTGGAATGGGAAAACCGATGTGAAAAGCATGGTTTCTTGTGTTCCAAGTGATACGGGGGCTTGAGTTTGACGATTGTAAATAGACGGGTCAAGACCTTCACGGACAGGTTTTGCATTCTCCACATGACCGGGTCGGTTTTGGTCGTGATACGGTAATGGACTCGGCTCAACATTGTCCCCTTGTTGAGAATAACCTGTTTGCAGGGCTTGTTGCGTCTTGTTGTAGGGATTGATTTTCTTCCTACGAGCCTCGTAAGGGTTGGCTGAATTTGACGAAGGCATACTCTTTCATTATCCGTCTTGTTATCTAAAGGTGTTCGCTTGAATTAGAGCGTCAGGGCCGTCATATAGCACTAAAACACCAAAATAATAATTAAAAGCGAAAAAATTAGCAATAAGGGGGTAAATGGTTCGGGTGCATCATCCCAATGTCGGTGTGTCATCATAAATCACCGTCATAATCTTGTTGAGTCGCTACACCTTGATTTTTGCGCTCTCGTTTTCGGCGTTCCCGTTCACTACGCATGGCTTCAAGGTAAAACTCAAAGGTTTCCGTTTCCAATCCTTTACTCTTGAGTAGCAATCGGCGGTAATTTTCCACCGTTCCAACATTGACAGGGATTCCGAGATTCATTAGTTTGCGAGCCATCAGTCCATCTGTGCCGTCAAAAAGCGTATATTCCACATAAACGGCGGCTAAAATCGTTGAATAAGGAATGTTTGTCCAATCATTATTTTCAGCCGATAATTGAATGTCGTTAAAAAGAGTATAGCGAATATCAACGGTTTGGTCGGGAAGGACATAAATAGGCGGCCATAATTCGTAGTATGGATTGTCAAAAGTTTGAATTGGATAGGGTGAAGCATAACCCGATACGCCCGAAGACCACACATTTTGCGGGTCTTGGTAATAATTTGTGGTGTCAATAACAATGTTAATGAACATATTTGGATTCCATTTTACCAAATTACCTGCGCCATCCACACGGAAACCATAAGGAGAAATACCCGGTGTGCATCCAATCTTTTCAATGACAACAAATTCATCTTCACCCACTAATGCAGTTTGACGAGCAGGTTGAACATTTCCAAAAGCCCCTGTCATAATTGAGTTTTCCGTTCCCACAGGTGGATAATGACCTTGAGAATTCGCAAGGCGACCATCGGTATCATCACCGTGTAATTCCCAAGTGTAAATTTGTTTTCTCATCGCCATATTTACACCTTCCTACGGGCATTTTTAATTTCATCGGGCAATTCAGCCATACCTGCATAAATATGTGATTTAATCAAATCTTGTTTATATCTCCACAAATTTTCAACAGTAAGTGGCCAACCTGCATCAATTAACCGTTGGGCTACGATACAATCCGCACCGTCAATGAGAAGATACTTGATATAGCATCTTGCTACGCCAATATCTGTCGTAGTTTTCAATGCCGTGCTTCCTCTTTCATAAGGCCAAGTTTGACCCGAATTATTTTTGACTTCCACAGCCCATCTGTCGCCGGGTTGAATGATAACGGGAGGTTGTAATCCCTCTTGGAAATCTATGTTAAGCATTCCTCCCAATCTCCCTCTTGCTAAGGTGGTCGCCGTTGATGGAGGCGCACCATTAGGGAACGGAACAGTAGCACCACTAATCCCACCATCTCTTGAAGGCACACCATCGGGGTCTTGAAAATAACGAGTCGTATTGACAATAATTTGAGCGTTAAACGATTCGGGATAAACTGCAATCCCGTCTAAAACAATGAATTGATAGGCTTTCAATTGACCGGGAATATCAAGGTTGTTTCCAATGTCGCCATTAAAAATATCCACTACGGCATTGTTGGCAATTGGGACAACACACCAAAATTGTTTTTCGGATGCCATTCCTAACTTGTAATTGATGGCTGAAACGGGATATGAGTTAAGAATAACATCGTTAAATTCGTTGTTAGAAACCAACGGTGGAGTAATCAAAAAATTCTTAGATTGACCCACATTTCGCCACTCGTAGCATTGACGGCGAATACTCATAACTAACGATTGTTGCCGTTGCTATCTAAACGATTTGATTAAACGCCACGATAGCCCGGTGGTGCTTTTTGGATAGCCAATTCACCAATCAAATCAACGACTACACGGCGTTCACGGTTTGCCGCAGTAGGAATTGCGGAACGAGTGGTGACGGTAACCGATAGGGGTTGTTGGAATAGCACAAGGACAGGAGATGGGAACATAAGGATTCCACCGCCGTTTGCGATATTATTTGCCAACCAAGAAACATCAAATTGGTTAGAAGGAACATTGTTTGCACCGACTTGAATAGAAACGGCAAAGTCGTTTAGAGAAGTGGCGGTAGCGTTGGTTTCATCATCAACACGAACTGCGATACCGTAAATTCGGACTTCCTCATTGTTGGCTTGGTTCGTGTAAATTGAAACGACTTGGCTTGTGTTAGCCGCAACATCAGTCGCACTTGCGTCAAAAGTATATCGGGTAGTGTAAATTTCAGGTTGTGGGTCTTGATTTGCCATTCATAATCACCTGTATAGTATTCAATTGGTGGTCTTGTTATCTAAAGGTTCTTCATTCAACGCATCCTCCCTGTTGCCTCGCAACCGTTGGTAGTGGGGTTTGATGACATAGTATAAAGCGATAAACACGATTAGGTCAAGAAGGAACGCCCATGCGCCAAGTTTTTCAATATCTTCAATCATTTGGGGGAGGTAAATGACAGGAGAAACTGCACCTAAACGAATGTATAAACTCAAACTCCAAGTCCACGCAATTTGAAACAAAATAAGCAAACCCACTAATGGGCGGGAAATTTTCATGCAAATAACTCCTGTTCGTTCTCAATTTCGGGCGCAGGGGCGACTCCTAATTCCTCAACGGAAGGTGGCTCAACATTCTCTTTATCCAAATAAGCACAAAAGAAAGCGTAGGCTTTCGGAACAACATTTTGTAATTCTTCTTCCACATTTCTATCGTTTTCTTCGGCGGCTGTTATGACCATTTGCCGTATTTGAGTGAATAAACCGATAGTTTCGTAAAAATCTGCATTGAAAACGCTTTTGTATAGCCTCGCAACCTTATCAGCATTGTATTGAACAAGAACTGCACCGACTACGGCACAAGTGGAAACGGCGGCGGTGAAACCAAGAAGCAACCATTCCATGTAAGGGGTCGGTTCAATGATAAAAGGAACAATTTGAATACAAAAAATAACAATTAAACAAGTAGTCAGCAATTGCCTTCCTGTAAGGTATTCTTGTTCCACAATGGAAGATAAATCACTCTTTCCCATCAGTTTTCACTCCTAAATAGTAAGTGTTTGTCAATTGTTTTAAGGTATTCATAACCGTAAGTATTCATCTCCTTAATGACCTTCTTTGTCCAATTTCCTGTGCGGTCAATAAAGAATAATTCGGAACGGAAAATTCCTTGATTGTGAAGCATAGTGAAATCGGAGTAAGAGTATAGGTTTAACAAAGAATCTTCGTATTCTATTTGAGGGAAAACCATTGGCACGGTGTCTATGTCTTCTATGATTTGAGGTTCGGAATTAGAATGTAATTCAAACTGTTCCCATTCTTGTTCCCACATCCTATCCCAAAAGGGCTTATTAGAGTAGTATTCGGGGCCAAGTGAGCGTTTTCTATCTTCCATGAAGGCAATTTTACGGTGGATAACATCGGAGATAATGTCATCCTCGTCTTGCATAAGATACGATAGTTTGGTTTGCTATCTATACCTGTTGCTCAACCTTGTCAATAATCAAACCGCTTACGAAAGAGGCTACAACCACAAGAGTCGCCATTTTGACCAACGATTTTCCTTTAGGCATAACAAAGTTTTCCCACTTGAAAGGCATACTCTTTGATTCCATAATGCCGTAATTGTAGTGAATCAAGGCTTCGGTAAAGAAAACTGCAAAGGTAACTCCCGACACTACGATGAAATGCTCGGTTCTTTTATTCATACCGCCTCATCTCCCTTCAAAACAATGTCCGATAAAGCGACTCCTACGACTACGACAGGAAGGGCCAAAAGCACCCAATCACTACGAGTAAAAACATGAGTCGGGAAACCATAGGTGCGGTAATTCTTGAAACCGTTGATAAGCATTGACGAAAAGAAAGCCATAGACCCGACAGCAGGGATGACCCATGAACGCCACGCTTGCCTTGCTTGTTCGTTGGCTTGTTCCTTCGGTTGGTTAGCCATCTTTTCAATCTTCTCGGCTTCGTCTTGATTAGGAATTTAATCACCCCTCATTTTCGTATATCCAAAGTATAGTCCTCCAAGCGTTAGAACACCAATTCCCGCTTTTGCCAAGTTTGACGACATAATTCCGCTTTTTGGTTGTGCTGTGGTCACATTTTGGCTTTGAATTTCTTGGTCGGTTTGGGCTTCATTTCCTTCTCGGCATCCGAAAACTCCCGACCAAAGTGGATTACAAACTCGTTCTTGGTAAGCATCCCTCGCTTGTGCGCCGGGTGCGGAGTCAAGATACGCTAAGGCTTGCATATCGGTTGGATTCCACTTGACTAAAGAGCCACCTTGTAAAGAATAAGGAATACCTGCACCACCGTAGGGCTGATAGGCTTGACCGTCTTGATTGAGGGCGGTTAATTGCGGAACCCATGCCATCCATGACGATGATGATTGACCCTTAGAAATCGGTTGCCCTGCTTGAGTATATCCGATGATTTCTTGCTTGGTTGTGGTGCATCCCGGACTTCCTGTTGTGCAACCTGTCGGGGTATTTACATTGACATAACAAGTTTGCATCCCCAAAGCACCCGGGTCACAAGTGATATTGTAGCCGTTTGCCATGCAGTTAATTTATCTGCCTTGCTATCTAAAAAGTAGGATGGGGAATGCGCCCTTCAATCCCGCCTTATCCCTAATCGGCAAAGAAAGAAGGAGGGACACGCACCCCCACCCTATGTGAACGGAAAGGAATCCCATATTTGAAGTTTTCCCTACTCGTAGTTTCGGATAGCAACACCTTTCGGGAATCGGGGAATTCCATCATCGGTCATTTCAAAGTAGCGAACCGTAAGAGTAGCACCAATGTAAGCATCGCCGTTTTTGAAGTATTCGGTTCTTTCCGCTACTGTGCCTGTCGGTTGGGCGGAGAAAAGGTCGCCATTTTCCGTCATACAAATCCAAATAACTGTTCCCGCCGCATTTCCTTTGCCTTCTTCGTAGCCTACGATTTCAAACTCTTGGTCAAAGAATTCCTTGAATTTTTGGAGATTCTTAGAACGCTTATTGATGCCATATTCACCTGCTTTGTTGCGAATCATAATGCCTTCGTAGCCTTCATTTACAAATTGGTCGTGTAAGGTTTTTACTTCGGAAGGATTGTTGATAACAAAGTTTTCCGTGAGGATGAGATTCTTAGGTGGTTTAGAGCCGAGAATCTTTTTCAAATCATCGTATCGCTTTTGGAAACCTGCTTGCCGATATTTGGGGTCAAGCATATCATACAGTCGGAACGAAACCTCTTTCAATAATTCCTCATCACTTCTAACAGGGATTTTAGCATAAACCAAGTCGCCATTTACATCATATTGGTAAGGAATTACAGGCACTTTTTCTTCTCTCGCAGGGCGCAAGGTTTCCCTTCGGACTAAACCGACAACCTCTTGGAAAGTGAGTGTATCGGAATACAATTCACCATCAAGGAATGCACCATCGGGAATGCCTTTCAAAGAAGAAATTTGTTGTCGTAGGTGGTTCATGTGAGGAAACTCTTTACCCTTCCGAGATTTCATAGAAACTGAACCATCGGGGTTAATGGAAGCCAAACATCGCACACCATCAAATTTCCTTTGACCGATAGCAGGGTAACTAATATCGTGTCCTCGCTTATTGAAGTCAAGAGCAAGCATAGGGCGAACAACAAGAATAGTTTGAGCATCTTGCATACTTTCAAAGTAGCCTTCGTCTTGTTTTTTGTTAAACTTGGATTCTAACTCAAAGATGGCTTGACCTTTGGCATCACGATTTTGCTTGCCTTGCCAATAAATCTTCGGCTTGTTTTTGACCTTGTTTCCATTGAGTAATCCTGTTTCCACATACATGAAATAACGATTGTTTTGACCTTGCTCAACCCAACCTCTCCATTGGCGGATTTTACCTTTAGAATCACGCTTATACAAAATCCTCTCATGGATGACCATGCTTAATGGTTATTCAATCGGGTTAATAAAGGTTTTCATCCGAAGCGGTCAAACAATTTCTTAATTCTGTCGCCACCAAGAAGGGCAACAGCACCAATACCAAGACCGAGAAGCCCTAATGCCATTTTTGTATTGTCGGACTTGAATTCTTCGTTAGAAGGTTCGCTTCCTGTGGCTTCGGCAGGTTCGGGAGTGGAAGATGGGCCGCTTGGAGATGGATTTCCAACAGTATCAGCCTTTTGCTTCAAAATCTTCTTGAAAATGGTCTTTTCCCTATCGGTTTCAATGCTTGGGCGGTAAATGACTTCGTTATCCATGCCGTCTTTGTGTCCTTTGGTGTAAGCGTAAGTATAACCATCGGATTCGGATTCGTGTTCAGCATTCCAATCCTCATCATGTTCATCGTCTTCATGGTTGATAGTGGCATCCCATTCATAATCAATATCACCCGAAATAGGGACTGAAATTTCAATTTCGGTATCAACATTGACAGAACCGCTTCCCGAATCGCCATCCGAAATCGGAAGGTTTTCATCCACGCTTTCTCTAATTGCATCAATAATTTCGCTTTCAACGGATTCAGCAATTTCATCCTCATGGTCGTCTAAATCAAGATTATAGTCCATGTTTGAAAAGCCCGACAATTCATTATCAATATCGTAGTCCTTGCGACTCATAATTCGCTTTTCACCTACATTGACGCTTGCCCCATAAATACGGGAATAATCAGTTTCACTTTCGTAAGGGATATAATCATCTTCGTTCTTTTTGCTTTCTAACCATGCGGCGTAAGCAATAGCGATAGTTTCTTCGTCTTGAGTATCAGCCGTTGGGTTAGAATCAAAATCATAGAATTCATCCAAAAATTCTTCGGGGTATTCTCCTTCCGCACCGAAAATCGCCGCACCAACCGCTAAAGCACCGACACCAAGAGCAACCTTAGCACCTGTGGACAATCCTTCTTCGGATTCTTCTTCCTCATCTTCGGTTTCATCTTCTTTGACAGGGCGTGTGACCTTTGCTTGCACGGCTTCGTAGGTTTCCGCCTCTTTTTCTTCAATTTCCGCAGTTTCTTCCTCTTTTTCCGCAGTTTCGTCATCAGGCAGGGCCTCTTGTTCTTCTTTTTCTTCCGAAACTTCTTCCTCTTTTTCTTCGGGAATATCGGTCAATTCCAATTTGTCGCCTTCTTGTAAAACGACTGTGAATTCTTGAGTTTTAGGTTCATCGGATTCTTCCTTTTCTTCTTCCTCTTTCTTACCAAACAATCCAAGTGCTTCTTTGACTTCGGCTGAAAAGTTTTCAGCACCATAAATTTCGGGGTAGTATTTAGAAAATACCTCATAAATAGCATCATTTTCTGCCTCTTGGTCGGGGTCGTCAATATACATTTCATCATCTTCATTTTCTTGAAGTAGCCTTGCCTTAACTTCTAAGATTTCATCCCTGTGCTTGCTATATCTTTCCATTTCGGATTCAGCCGAGAAGTTTTCATTTGACGGTTCTTGCGGGAAGGGCTTCTCGGAAGGTGCAGGGGGTTCAACATCAGCAGGGGAAGGACTACCTACGGTATCGGCATGATTTTCAAACACGGAAGATGGCATCCTCATATCGCTATTGTCTTCCTCAATAGGGACAATGCTAACAGGTGTGAAACCGTCATTTTCTTCCTTTCCAATTTTATGTGCTTTATGCCGACCATCCAATCCCGAAATAATGACCGCTTCCGCTTCCTTAGCATCAAAGCCATAGACCTTTACGAAATCTTCCTTAGAAACGGTCTTAGGGAGAGTTTTTCGCCCATCGTATTCGCCTTCAAGGAGGTAGCGAATTGAGCCACCTTTGGATTTCATCGCACGACCATTAACAATAGTGGCTTCGTGCTTGGATTTCAAGGAGGGAACATAACCTAAGAAAGTCGTCTTAGTCATGGATTATCATTACCCCTGCCACTATCTAATACTCTCCATGAACAATTGTTCATGGTTTATGAACAAAATCACCACAACATTCCTGTATCTTTAGGTCTGTAAAGAACCCCTTCTTGACCGAAGGCAGGGATTGAACCGATGGAAGGGACATGATATGCGGAATCTTCGGCGGAAAGATAATCAAAGTGGTAACTGTCTTGTTGGGCTTCCGCTTCTTTTTCTTCTTCGGCTTCCGCTTCCATTGATTCAATTTCCTCTTGTTGTTCCTCAATTACGGCTTGAGAGTCGTCAAGGAGGCGTTCATAGCGTTCCTTTTCAGTTTGGGCGGTAAGACCACGATTGAGTCCACCGAGAGCGTAGCCGAGCGATAAACAACCACCAACGGCGAGAACCATAGTGGATAACGCACCCTCAAACATCGGGGCATCCTTGTTGGCGAATCGGTCATATCCATAGATGGCGAAAGAAGCAACGGAAATACAAATGGCGGCGAGTGTGCCTTTTTGCTTGGCTTCCACCGCTAACGGAGTTTCCACAGGTTCTTCGTCTTCATCCATTTCCCCTGCGAGAACCTTATCCCGCAAATCACGGAAGTCAAGGACAGCACTCATGGTGTTATTTGGGCGTTCCCGTTATCTAAAGACACCGACACTTCAAACCGAAGAACGATAAGCGACAAATGCCTCTTGCATGGCTTTCATGGCTTCGTCATGGCGTGTTGTTTCGGTAGCAATTTGGCGAGCCAATTGAGCGCATCGGTGAGCATGGTTTTCCGTCAATTCCTTTCGGCGTTGATTGTAGCGGGTAGCGATAATTCCCTGTTGGGCATCCGTCAAGGTAATGTTTGCCATGTCAATTTCAAAGGCAACAAGGGTGTTCCAATGAATCCATGTGGTGTGCTTTTGACCGTAATTGTAATCGTAATACTCAACGCCGTAGCGGTTGTTTAACGAATGAGATGTAATACCTGCGAGGGTGGAAACCAATGTGAGAGCATCGGCTTCTTCATCAGCATCACCGTTGGTAAGCATATCGTTGATTTTGGCAACAAGAGCCTCCCGAATGTTGGCATCGGTCTTAGCCTCATTTTCGGCTTCTTTTTGATGAGCCTTCTCAAGAACAGGAACGGCTTTTCTAACATCGGCTACAATCTTACCCATCAAAGTTTCCCAATGAGATTTTAGACCTGCGAAAGAAGGCGTGTGCTTTCCGAACAAATCCGACATTAAACCGCAAGCAAAGGTGTTTTTCTTAGAAACTTGGTCAAGGGGTTGCTTAAAGAAGCACCAATCGGAACGGTAGCGAGAAGTCCACGATTGCCCCAAAGTAGCGACTTGAGGGTTGGCAAGTGCAAATTCGTGCAGGGAAGCAATTTCAAGGTGAAGGCGAGGATTCCTTTCTTTGATGAGATTAACCATGTTTTCCATTTCCGCATCAGTAAGATTTGTGAGGTTTTGGAAGTCCACTTTTACTGTTTGGTTGTAGTATGATGAGGCTTGGAAACCAACATGAGGCACAAGATACTGAATGTAAATGTTGAAGAAATAACGAGGAATGTCCTCAATATACACCTTCAAAGCATCATCCGTTGTGTTCCCATAAACAATGTTGTAAAAATTGGGTGAAATGAGGTTAGAATGGGGGTTGTTGAAAGAGGTCAAAACTTCTTTACGAATCTCTTGAAGAATGTCCATAATGGCATTATAACTGTCTTGAAGGTCTTGACTGTAAGCAGGGTGTGTCGTGCTTAGTCCAATGTTCGTATCAGCATTCTTAGCCCTCTCATCACGCATAATAATCAAATGGTCGTGAATCTTTTGAGGGCGAGAGTCCTTTTGAATAGCACGGTCAAGCATTTCGTGAAAAATGAATGAAACGATGTGGCTTGTAACAGAATGCAGGTTGTTAAGGTGATTCATTTGAACCAAAGACCCAACATGGTTTCGGTAATCCCAAGCATCCATGCCATCAATTTTAATGTTGGCATGACCCGCTTCTTGAAGGAATGTCCACACAGTCATTTCGGTATCCTTGTCCAAAACTTCGTTAAGGGGTGCATGGAAGGCACTCTTGTCCCCATTCAAAGGCTCAAAATTCAGTTTGCTGTTTCGGATGGCACGGTTGCTCATGTTTTTCCAACGAACCAAACGGGTTAATAAAGGTTTCTTTCACGGCACTAAGTCAAAAACTCAAAAACGATTGACTGATTAGAAATCAAGTTACCAATTTATGATTAAGGAGTGTTTGATTTCCTTAACTTATCCATCAGCACAGCCCTATTTGCATAGTATTCCTTTTGAGCGTCTGCCTTTTGGTTAAGTGGTTTTTGCATTTGGGCGGCGATGCGAGCAATTTGGTCATCTGCTGAACGGATTTGGGATTCTTTCCTCTCTAAAAGTTTCGCTTCTAATGCGTTAAAGAGGGAAGTAGGAATAGTAAGGTT
>JAAOEI010000388.1_pt1 | contig 17231 bp, 33 predicted proteins | sample 7059261 | NCBI WGS metagenome assembly JAAOEI01 (sample SAMN14008812, study PRJNA610033) | viral metagenome | isolation source: viral particles filtered from seawater | place: China: Hangzhou Bay, Yangshan Deep Water Harbour | collected 2017-10-31
CTAACATTTTTGATTTTATGGCAGATCGTGGCGAAAGGTTGATAAGGTTATTCAACAACAATACAAAGTATGAAGATTCTATCAATACATTTTCAGAACTTGATTTATCTTTTGGTACTTTAGCTGATGTCTTTAGTAGCATTATTACTTATCGCTGGCATAATGGTAAAATAAATAGTATTGATTATAGTCCTTCAAGATCAGACAGAGAGGATAAAAGAGATCTCCAGATATTTGAAGCAGACTTCACTTGTAACGTAATGGAGTTAACATAATATGAAAATAAAAGCAGGGCCACTTTTCAAAAGAATTACGAAATCACAAGATTATCTTCGTATTGGAAAAGAGAATTGGGAGAAATTAAACAAAAATGAATCAGTAGATTTTGAACCACCTAAAGAGTTAGTGGATAAAGGCTATTTGATTGAAGAAAAAAAAGAAAACAAGAAAGGGAATAAATAATGGCAGATCAAGTTTATTCTGGTAAAAAGTACCAAGTCTTGTTAGGCCGTCAGACAAATGCTAGTATTCCAGTTAATATGGGAACAGCTGGAGCTGTAGATACTGAATTCGTAGAATTAGATATGGCTTCTGTATCTGACATTGACTTCGCAGGTGGCTTGGTTACTGACAGGACTTTAAGAACAGGACAGCAAGTAAAAAAAGGAACGGATCATTTTGTAAGTGAAAAAGGTTCTACAAAATCATTTAATTTTGAGTGGGTTTGTAGTCATAAAGAAGGCATTCAAATTTTACTTGAAATGATTACAGAAAATACATCTAGTCCTTATGCTCTTGCTGGAAATCATGAACCAGAAATATACAAGAATGCAGCAGCTACAGGAAAATTAGCTACTATAATTTTAAAAAACTTAGATAGTGGAGCATCAGCAACTCAATTTAGAACAATGCACTCCGCAGCCTTAACAAATTTAAGTTTTTCAATGGATGCAACTTCTAATGGTGGAAGGCTTGTAGCAAGCGGAACATTTGTTTCTGGATATGTAGTAGATACTGCATCTTCAAGTGTTACTAATGGTCATGCTCAGACTGCATTTGTTAAAACTATTTATGATTGTACTACTAAAACAATCTCTGGTAGTGATGTAGTTGTAAAAGCTTTTAATATGGATATTGCTAATCCAGCTATAAGAGTTGGTTATCAAGGTGGAAATGGTGAGCCTGAACTGTATTCAAGAGCAGGTGAAATCACTTGTGGTGGATCAATTACAGTTCTATATGATGGCACTTCAGATGGTTTTTTAGCAACATTTTTAACCAATCCAGCAGCTGGTGGTGCAGCAGGTGAAGCACCTATTGTTCTATCAGACAATGCTACAGTTGGATCAGGAAATTTTGCGTTTGAAGTTTTACAAGCAGTTTTCACAGGACACAATTTAAGCATTGAAGGTGCAGAAGAAGGAATGATGTTAGAATTGCCTTATGAAGGTACTGCTATCGGCGCAGAAAATCTATTTAGAGTAGATATTGACTAAAATAAAAACGGAGTAGAGAATGAAAATAAAAGCACTAGATCGTGATTGGGAAGTAAAAGACGTTAGTTATTCTGAACGCAGAAAACTATATCAAATGAATGTTAAAGCGTTCTGGAAAGGCGATGTTGATCCTGATAAATATTATGATGTGCTAGAGAAGGTTACTGAGATAAGTGGATTAAAAGAAAAAGAATTTGAAAAACTATCTATGTCTGAAGTAGATCAGTTACTTCAAGCTATTTTGACCAATTATCTTGGACTAGAAAAAAACGAAGATGGGGATTGAGCCTATTCGTATGGTTGACGTATTACAAAGCCGAACCGATTGATAGGTTTGAGCAATTTCCTTATACAGTTCAATCCCCTCTTTCATACGAACAAAAGGAATTTTTAGATGGGGCGGATATATGGGAAGAAGTTGAAGCTATTGCTGAACTTGCTGAGACTTCAAAAACAAGAACTATTGGCCACTTATTATATGATCTTGTTCCATTATTCGCCTCACCTACTTTTTTCGTTGAGGATTGGATGCTTGATGCGATGAGTGAATACCATTGGATTAAAAACTGGAATATTAGTCCAGGCAATTTAGATGATATATCAGCTTTTCGCCTTGATTGTTGGACCATAATTGAGAACGAATTGAATCAAATTAATAAAAATGAAAGTATGAAAAATGGCCAAAAGTAGAACTTTTGATATTATATTTAGAACTAAAGGCACAGACAAAGCCCAAAGAGATGTAGGTGATATAGACAATCGCATTAGTGATTTATCAGTAACTGCTAAACAAACTGCAACTATACTTTCTACTGCTTTAGCAGCTGGTACTGTAGCCGTAGGAACTAAAGCTGTTAAGACAGCTGGTCAATTTGAAATGCTTAGGGCAAGACTTCAAGGCTTAACAGGGAGTCAAAAAGAAGCTAATAGATTATTTGATGAATTCAATCAAATTGCAGCTAGGACTCCATTCTCAGTTCAAGAAGTAATAGACGCTGGTGCTACATTACAAGCCTTTGGATTAGACGCAGAAAATCTATTAACAGGGATTGCTGATCTTGCTGCATTCATGCAAGTAGATATTGCTACTGCTGCACAAAATTTTGGTAGAGCGATGAATGCTGGTGCAGGTGCTGCTGATATGTTTAGGGATAAAGGTATTAACCAGCTTGTCGCATCGTTTGCTGGAGTTGATAATGTTACAAAATTAACTTTACCAGAATTTCAAACTGCTTTACAAAAATTTATAGTTGATCCATCTCAGCCTGTAGCTGGTGCAACTGCTTTAATGGCTGAAACATTAGTGGGTAAATTTTCTAATGCAGGAGATGCTGTTGATAGATTAGCAGCAAGGTTTGGGGATGAATTACTTCCAACTGTTAAAGCTGCAACTGATATTTTTATTAATTTTGTGAATTCTTTAGACGTTCAAAGAGTTACAAGTTATGCGATTGGTATAGGGACTTTATCTACTGCTTTTGGAGTATATAGAGTTGCTACAATGTCTGCTGTAGCTGCTACAAAAGCATTTAGGACTGCTCTAGTTACTTCTGGAGTAGGTGTGGCAATAGTAGGTCTTGGTGAGTTAATTAATGCCTTGATGGAACATAAGAAGAATCAAGAAGAATCAGTAAAAACTGAGAGAAATTCTTTTGAAGCTATCCAGAATAAATTGGTGCTTCAATATGAAGAATTGAATGTATTACAAGAAAAACTTGCTCAAGAACAAGAACTAGATAGATTGTTTTTTAGCCAAGAAAAAAACATCCAAAGATTAATTGATCAACAAAAACAAAAAATTGCAATAACTGTTGAGGATTTACAAGTAGAAGGACAAAGATTATCTAAGTTACAAGAAATTGATCAGTTTATGGAATCGGTTAGTGAAGATATTTTTGATATGCCAGAAATTGAACTTTTTTCAGATGAAGATATAGAGGCTATTGATGGTATTATAGTCAAAGTTGATGATGCTGGGAAAGCTTACAGAAAAATGTCTGAAGAGCAAACTAAACTTGCTAAGGAAAATCGAGAAGCACTTTTAGAAACAGCAAAAGCAGCAGCTTTGAGTGCAGATAGTGCTGAAGATGCGATGGAAAGAGTTGTAAGGGCTGCTTTTATGGAAGCTGTTGCAAAACAAATAGCAAAGATAATAACCAAAGTCCCTTGGCCTCTTAATATAGGAATAGCAGCTGGTGCTGGTGCTGCTATTAGTGGATTGTTTGATGGGGCTGTAGGTATGGTAAAACAATTAAAATTTGCACAATTCGGTATGGATGAAATGGTTTCTCAGCCCACTTTAATTATGGCAGGAGAGGCTGGGCCTGAACGTGTTCAGGTAACTCCAGCAACAAGACCATCTGTAAATGAAAATCAAGGGGGAATGACTATTAACTTTCTTGGCCCTATTACAGATAGAGATTTTGTAAGAGATACAATAATTCCAGAAATTGAAAAAACACAAAGATTGGGACTTGCGTAGATGGCAATAAGTCAAGGAAGTTGGTCACCAGCCTCTGGCATGAGAGAGAACTGGCTTGTCCAAATAGAAGATTCTTCTGGTTCAAATACTAAATATTATTCTTTCTTTGATCAGACAGTTGCCAGTCAAAATTATTTAGGTAAGATTTTAAATAATCCTAGCATCAGAGAAAGCATTGATATTTTCAATTCTTCTTCTTCTCTAAGTAATGTTAGTATTGAAATAGATAATACTGACAACCAGGCAGAAGATCTTGTGTTTGGAACTAATTATTATATTAATAGGAATGTTAAAATATATAGTAATCTCCAATCTGGTAGCCCTGCTAATTTTGATAACATACCTTTAATCTATCAAGGTAGGTTAGAGAGTGTTACTCATAATGAAAGCAGTTTGAGTTTAAGCATAGTTGCTACAAGGCCTTGGGATAATGTTAAAGTTCCTAACGCTTACAGTGCGGCAAAAACATTAGGTTCTTTAGTTTATGGCGATTATACAGGCAACTCTGGATTAGATTTTTCCTCTAACTATACAAATAATAATTATCATCCAGCACCATTAGATTCTTTAGAAGAATATGCAGATCAAATAGGAACTTCAAGTTTAAGCAATATTAATGCTGCTGAATACAGTAAAAAATATGATGCTTTTTTACCTTATGTAGCACCTGATACGAGTACAACCACTTCTGGGGGAATCCAAACATTTACAGTTCCCAATGATTTTGCTCGTAATTATTTTGATCAAGCAGAAAGTGTAAGCAATACCAATACTGTAAACGTTTCAAATAAAGATAATTCAGTTGATAAGAATTTAACAACTTATGCTACCATGACGGCAGTAGGAACAGGGACTTTTTCTGCAACAGAAACTTTTACATACACTTTAAATTCTACGCACGAAATAAGTAGTGTTGCTGCTAAATACAAAGTTCAAACAAGTTCTGGAGTTACAGATAGAAATGTCATAGTTACCATAACAGCAGATGGAAAAAATACTCAAGCAACTCACACTTCAACAACAACAGATCAAACAATTTCTGTAAGCAGTATTGCTTCTGGAACTACCTCTGCAACTTTATCTTTTCAGTTTAATCATAACACAATAGGAACGGAAGCATATTCTTTTGAGGTTAGGCTCTATGAACTTTATGTAAGTTATTTTGTTTATGGGGATGAGCAGGAAATTGTCTATTCTGCAACAGATGGCTTAGATAAAAGTTATTCTAGTGGGACAGCAACTAAAGTTCATGAATTTCATCGTGATTTATTTTATAGGTTTCTTGGTGTTACAGCTACACCAGTTGGATGGAGTGATCTTGATACAGACAGATCTAGTTGGACAGGGAGATATTGGACTTTAGAGCAAAAACCAATAAAACAATTACTTGATAAAATGGCTTATGAAGGTGGTTTTTGTTACACTTATTCAGCTGATGGAACGCTTAGATATATATATGTAAAGAATTCTTATTCTTCTGCTGATCATGCTCTTGATAAAAATGATCTATCAAATATAAATATTAGTCATGTATCTATTGATAAACTTTGGACAGATGTAACCATAAACCATGACAAACATCCAGCAAAAAGTGGTTACAGAAGCCAAACAACTGCATCAGAATCAACAATTAGAACTAATTACAACATTGCCTCAGATGAAGGAAAAAGACAAATAAATTTAGATGCACTGGTAGGAGGAATAGGATCAGATCTTACACCAACAACTCCCAACGCTGGTTTTATTGATTATTATGGTAACTTATTATCAGAACCAAGATTGATAATTACTGCCAATGTGGAAAATCCTGCTTTTTTTGATATGGAACTTGGCGATATTTGTACACTTTCAACAATGATTCCAACTAAAGGATTTAATAAAAGTTTTTCAGGTCTGTATTTTATGGTTACATCCATCAGCAGAAGTTCAGGCAAATTTAGAATAGAATTAACGGAGGTCAGCTAATGGCTATTTCAACGGCAGCATTTGCCACTAACGCAACTGGAACAGACAAGGCAACTTATTCGCCAAGCCGTAATCCTAACATTGGTGTCAATTATAATACCGACTATTCTGGCATCGTAAGAAACCAGGCTATTGGAGGCGAGGTCTATACAGTTGAAAGGTTTGGCAAAAGGAAAGGTTGGTCATTCACCTATTCATTTCTTGATTCTACAGATCAAGGATTATTACAAGCATTAATAGATTATGCAGATGGTAGAAAAACTGTATTTTATTTCTCCGAAGATAACTTTGCAACCAATGGGACTAAGGTAAGATTCAATCAAGATTCCTTTTCATTCGAGGAGGTAGCACAAGGGGCAACCAGTATTTCGTTCAGTATAATTGAGCAACTGTAGATTTTCTCCTCCTCTCTCCTCCAGCCCCCAGAGATAGTATCAAAGGGGGCATTTTTTTAAATTTTTGCTTCATATTTACACCTAGACGCTCGTTTTATTTGTTTTTAATATGAATATATGACTACATAAGAAAATGCGATATAGGTATGTTTTTGAGCGAAATAGAGGCATTTGTTGTTTTTTTAGTATTTTTTATTATTTTTATAAAAAAGTATTTTTATATGGTATTTTTTGTTTATATTTATACCAGTTATTTAATAATAAACAACGTCTTTAGGAGGACACAAAATGAAACACACAAAAGGAAAATGGACAGTAGAGAATATTGAATGTATTACCAGTAATGGTGGATGCTACGTCGTAGATAAAGATGGTGAAGATTTAGCGAAGGTTTGCGGAGTCAATGAAGAAGCAATCGCCAATGCAAACCTAATCGCATCAGTACCAGAAATGTTTGAATTACTTTCATATTTACGACACGTGTTAGAAGGTCAATTACTTTCAGCCGAGATTAAGCAAATTGATTCAATAATAGCCAAAGCGGGGGGCAAATAATGAGAAAATCAAAATGGTCAGAAGGTATTGAAACTCACAAAGGAAAAAGGTATCAAGCCGTTTCCTTGCGTGTTAGCATAACCTTTGTAGATTGTCCTTATTGTTCATACAGTATGGATACTCATGTAGAACATAATGTAGTAGAATGTGAAACTTGTAAAAAAGAGTTTTACGTCAAGGGCTTGGATTATTAAGGAGGACACATGAACAAATTCAAAATATTATCACACAAATTATTTGATTTTTATACACATTATAAAATCGAATACAAAAATGTTATTTATAACTGCAATTATAATGGTGGAGTTCCAAGGCTTGGAAATACTCTTGGTGGAAGCTATTATGCAATTTCACTTACAGAATCAGATTCTTATGATTTAAGTGAAGTTATTGAAGATTATTTTTTAAATGTTATTTGTAAGGAGGACAAATAATGAAAAAAATACTACATCTTTGTGCTGATATCGGAAGCGATTCACAACCTTATGCTGATAATGGATATGAAGTTATTAGAATAGGTAAAGATATAGGCGTTGAAAACTATCATCCACCTAACGATGTATATGGTATTATTGCCAATCCACCATGCACCGAATTTAGTTTTGCAAAAACAAATTCAAAAAATCCAAGAAATCTTGAGAAAGGTATGTTTTTGGTAAAGCATTGTCTTAGAATAATTTGGGAATGTCAATATCAATTACCTTATGAAACTGCAAAGAAAACAAATTTAAAATTTTGGATGCTTGAAAATCCATTTGGTTTTCTTAGAAGATTTTTAGGGCATCCTACTTTAATTTATCAACCTTATGAATATGGAGATAATTACAAAAAGAAAACTTGTGTTTGGGGATTTTTTAATATTCCAAAACAAAACCCAATTAAATGTACAATGCCTAAGTTTGATATGCTAAAAACAAAGCAAATACACTATGAGGGATATGAGCATTTAACAAGAACTGAACGAAGGTCTATTTCATCACCTGGCTTTGTAAATGCTTTTTTTAAAGCAAATAAATAAGGAGGACAAATAATGCTACATGGATTAGTATTAGTAATTGGCACAGGCATAGTAGCTGGAGTCTATTGGCTACTTAGCAAAATAAGTCATTTGGAATATGAAAGAAATATGTGGAAGGAGTCTGCATTTGCAGTTACAGAGATGTACAACAATCTAATGTTGCAAAACAGAATTGAGGAGGAGATTCATAAAATGCCACAAACTGGTTTTATAAAAGATAAAGCTAGATTAAATTAATTGTCATAATGGAGGACATAATTCAAATTTTAGGGGAGTCATCAAATCCTACTTCAGTAGGTAGTGTCCTCCTTATCACGCCGATTGGCTCCCCTTATTTATTGGAGGACTACTATGGTTAGAGAAGATGAAAAAGGTATTACGATCAAAATACCACGGCCTGAAGGTATGAGCCTTGAGAGGTTTACTGTCCTGGTTGCAAGGCTTGAAAGAATAATAGATGAACTCGGAGGATCTATTCATGTCTCGCCCAAATAACTGGTATATGGCTGATATAGTATTTGATGGCTCAGATGGTGAGATGAAAGTAAAAAGCATTCACCATAGAACATTTACTAAATTAATTGCAGATATTGAACGCCTTACTAATGAACTGAAAAATGTAGAAGTGTGGGCAGCTAGGTATTTAATTGAAGATGAAAGCACTTCTATCAAAAACAAAGTTTTATCTACACTAAAAACAAGGAGAAAAAATGGACAATAAAACAGAAAATTTAACAATAGATAATTATGATGGATACTGTTGGGATGAAATTATATCAGATAATGTGGGCAGACTAGCTCGATCAATAGCAGAGGTATCACAAAGCTTAGATTGGTCTTTTACAAGTTCAACTATGGGTGGTCGTGATGGAAGTGTTGTCGATGCACTTTATAGTATTAGTAATTCTATAAATAAATTGGCAGATGCAGTAGCAGAAGGGAGGAAGAATGGATAATAAACAACTGTCCGAAAAATATGGATTAGAAAAAGATCATTTCTGGAAGCATAAGCAATCTGGTAAATGGATTGTAAGTCATCAAGGTGTTATGAAAATTGCCAACCAAGAAGGGATAGTGTTCCATAAACCTGAAATACATAGAGAAGATATGTCATCTATTGCTATGTATGGCGAAGCAACTCTTAACGATAAAACTGTATGGAGTTTTGGTGAAGCAATGCCTGAGAATTGTAGGATGCCATATTTCTGGGCAATGGCAGAAAAAAGATTAAAGGATAGATTAACCTTGATGCTCATTGATGTATATGGGGAAGTGTATTCTGAGATTGAAGCAGATGAGTTTGCAGCTCAACATAAAGAAATGATTCCACATAAGGAATATGGGCCACCATCAGAAAAGCAAAGAAAATACTGTGCTAAATTAATCGAAGAAAAAATACAAAAGAGCAATCAAGAAAAATGGTACACAGCCCTTAATGAATGTGAAGATACTTGGTCAATGTCCATTTTAATTGATAGGCTTAAAGAAAAATAGATGCCCTATCCATTTCACAAGATTGAAGTTGGTTCAGAAACAGGGATTGAAAAAGAATATTCGCCAAAGGTTCAAAAGGTAAAGAAAAATGATAATATGGTTGGCACTATGTTAGTCAATATTTTTCACAACTTAGTGGATATTGTTAGGATACTTACTAAATGGCGATAAAGCGTACTAAGTGGGATGTAGTGTTTTCAAATTACATCCGTTATAGGGACAACTGGACTTGCCAAAGGTGCGGTGTTAAATATCCACCTAAAAGTAAAGGATTGCATTGCTCCCACTTTTACGGAAGAAGGTCTTGGGCAACAAGAATAGAACCAACAAATGCAATGGCATTATGTCATGGATGCCATCAACACGTTTCAAGCTATCCTTTTGATCATGTTGATTTATGGGAAAATAAATTCAGTAAAGAAGAAACAGAATACATTCATTGGCTGCATCGAAACTTTAACATTAAAAAAAGAGAAATAGCTACTGAAGAAAATTATCAAAAATTAAAAACAATGCTGGAAGAAGTTAGTGGCCTACATTAAACCAAATTGTTACAACTCAGATTTTACTAAGTACCATCATAAAAATATAAGAAAAGATATAACCTTAACAGACCTGGATGCTGTACAATTTAGGATGATGGAAGATGGAACTGAACGCATTAGAATTATTGAATATAAAGGCACTTATGAGGCCCATAGAGATATGCAAATGGCTGTTTTAGAAAGATTTAAGGGATATGTAAAAGCATTAAATAAAATAGCTAAAAAAACTAAATTTGAACTGTTTATGATTACAGCAGATTTTAGAGAAAATTCATTGAATCACGACTATTATTTGAAAGATGATTTTGCCGAAGTTTATAATTTTATTGACAAAACATCTAAAAAAATTAATGAAATTGAATTAGTTTCTTTTTTGAATTTTATGAAAGAATATGAGGATTTAAATGGCTAAAAGATTTTTAGATACCAATATTTTTAGGAAAAAATGGATTAGGCAGCTAGATCCAGATATGAAACTTTTTTGGATTTATCTATTAACTGATTGTGATCATGCTGGTATCTGGGATGTAGATATTGAAAGGGCCTCATTTCAATTAAATATGGATCTTGAAGAGCAAAAGATTTTAGATACTTTTGGCCGTAAAATTGTAACATTTAAAAAAGATAAATGGTTTGTACCTAAATTTGTTTGTTATCAATATGGAGAATTAAATGAAAATAACAGGGCGCATCTTTCAGTAATTAATATTCTTCAAAAGTATAATTTATTAGGCTCATATAAGGGCCTTAAAAGCCCTATCCAAGAGGATAAGGATATTATTAAGGATAAGGTTAATAATAAAAGAATAGGTAAGAAAGATCAGTTAGAAAATATTAAATCTAACTTAGATGGGATTCAATCTATTTTCCCTGACATTAATGTGAAAAAAGAATTTGAAAAGTTTGAAGATTACCTATCAGCAAATGGAAAAACATATAAAAATTATAATGCTGGATTTAGAAATTGGTTAAGGAATGATGCTTTTGGAAAAAGTAAAATAGAAAATAAATTATCTAATAAAGTTTTAATTGCTTGTCCTTCTGGGCATGTAAAGAGGGAGGTAAGTAGAGGCGTACGTGCTGTATGCCCTAAATGTTTTGTAGCTATGAAACCACAAGAAGAATTAAATATGCAGGAAATATTAAATGGCTAGAACAAAAAGAAGAGATGGCATGTCTATTATTGAAGCTATATGCGATGGTATGGATATGAATTTTCAAACAAAAAAAGATTCATGGAAGAATGATTCTAAATTTACTGATTTAAATTTAAAATATTGCACAACGTGTAAATTGATATGGGAATTAGAATATAATGGCGGAAAACACAGACAACTTAGTTACACTCATATCCCAAAAATTGGGAAAGGAGAATGTAAGTGTCCACAATGTAGGCTCAATGACAGAGAGGAAACTTATGTTGCTTGGTATCGTGGGGAAGGCACAGTTGTACCTATGTCCAAATTTGACTCTGGATGTAAAAAGAGATATGTTTGGTAATAAACCAATGAATGATTTAGAAACCTGGGAATTAAATAGATTTATTAACAGATTAAGGCAAATATATCATAGGAGGAGAAAATGAAAATAATTAGTTTAGGACTAGGGATGCAATCTACAGCAATGTATCTAATGAGTTCATTGGGAGATATAGATCGTGCTAATTATGCTATTTTTGCTGATCCTGGCGCAGAATATGACCAAACATATAAGTTATTGGATGACCTGAAAAATTGGTCTAAAAAAAATAATGGAATAGAAATTATTGTATGTGATGAGAAAAATCTATACAATGATTTGATTGGTGGGCATAATTCACATGGTGGAAGATTTGCTGGTATCCCTGCTTTTAGCTCGTATAAAGGTGGAATAGGGATGGTTAGAAGGCAATGTACATCAGAGTACAAGATTAAACCAGTTATGAAAAAGATACGAGAACTACATGGTTTAAAAAAATATCAAAGGAATAAACCATCGGAAGTTTGGCTTGGAATATCTTTAGACGAAATACAAAGAATGAAAACATCTTTAATATACAATGTTGAATATGTTTATCCTTTAATTGACAAAAAATTAACACGAAAAGATTGTCAAAAATATTTAATGGAAATGGGATTCAATGATGTTATAAAATCTGCTTGTGTATTTTGTCCTTATCATGGGGATAGAGACTGGAAGCGTCTTAAAGAAACAAATCCTAAAGGATGGCAACAAGCCGTTAAGGTTGATAATTCAATAAGGAATTCTTTAATAGATCGTGGTAAGGAAGGTGAATTATTTTTGCACAAATTATTAAAACCACTTAATGAAGTTTATTTGCAAGAAGATCAAGAAGAATTGTTCATGTGCGAAGAAGGTTATTGTGGAATCTAAAGTAAAATGAGGAAATAAATATGGATATTTGTATTGATCATTTAATTTTTTATACATTACTTGGAACAATATTTGTAATTGAATACATACAAAGGAGAAAATAAAATGGAAAAAAACTACATCAATGGATTCATAGTCAAAGAAAAAGAATTTGACAATGGTGGTAAACAGTTAAAAGTGAGCATTGCCGTTAATGATTTTATTAAACAACTTGAAGAGTTAAAGGCAAAAAATGGCAATGATTGGGCTAATGTTATTATTGCAAAAAGAAGAGAACCATCTGATAAAGGTGTTACGCACTATATGTATGAAGATACTTGGAAGCCAAAGCAGCAAAAAAGTAATTTATTCCAGGATGATAATGACGATGAAGTGCCATTTTAAAAAAGAAAAATAAAATGATTGATATTATTGTTAAAATATCTGGTTCAATCTTTTGCTTAGGTTTCGGTGTTATGATGCTGTCAATCGGATTACTGATATTGAGTGCATTGGCAGTAGAAACCTATGAAAGAATATTTCATGGCAAATAAGATAGCAATATATGATGTCGATTCAAAAATACCGAATCTTGCCTTGATGAAAATCAGTCAATATCACAAGAACCTTGGCGATTATGTCGAAATGTATAATCCACTATGGCTTGATTCGTATGACAAAATATATGCGAGTACAATTTTTGATTTTTCTGATAAATCAAATCTAATACCAGATAAAATGATAATCGGTGGAACTGGATATGATACACATAAAACATTGCCACAAGATATCGAGGATTGCGATCCTGACTATACGATTTATAAATATCCACACTCTATTGGATTCACAATGCGAGGATGTAGATTTGTTTGCAAATTTTGTGTAGTTCCAGAAAAAGAAGGAAGACCAAAATCCAACAATACGATTGAAGAAATATGGATAAATAGAGAATCTAATTTCGTTGTATTGCTCGATAATGATTTTTTTGGAAATCCGCTATGGGAAGAAAGAATAGATGAAATAAAGTTTTATAATTTGAAGGTCAATTTTAGTCAAGGTCTAAATATCAGAATAATAACTGAAGAACAAGCGAATGCACTAAGTCAGGTTAATTTCAGCACCATTTCTGGCAAAACAAAAATGATACATTTTGCATGGGATAGGATTAATGATGAAAAACTAATTGATAAAGGTATAGATATTTGTTTTAATGCTGGACTAAAGCCAGATCAAATGGCATTTTATATTTTGATCGGATTTGACTCAACACCAGAAGAAGATATGCACCGAGTAAGAAAATTAAAAGATTTAGGCTGCAATCCTTATGTTATGCCATACAATAAAGAAGATAGTTATCAGAAAAGATTTGCAAGATGGGTTAATCATAAAGCTATTTTTAAATCAGTAGCATGGATCGATTATAAATAAAAAATATGCCTAAGAAAAAATATGTAAAAAGACCATTTCCAAAAAAAGGAGTAGATTGGGATAAAATAAAAAAGGATAAATCCAATGCCAGAACCAAGCCATATACCTTGTCCGATGTGCGGAAAATCGGATGAATTAGAGCAAGAATATTATATACAAGAAAAACTCCAAGAGGCTATTAATAATCTAAAATTTTTAAATTTAGGTTTTTCAATGGCTTTTTTTATGACAGATCTTGAGAGGAAAGTTTATTATCATCATCAAATTCGCAAATGCAAATTCTCAGAAATTTCTAAATTATTAAATAAATCTGAAGCCACTTTGAAAATGGCGTGGAAACGCTGTAAATCTCGTGGTGACAAGGCTTTGGAAGATTCTATAGATTAAAAAGTTTACCTTTTGCCTTATATATAGAGGGGCATTTATGCCTTACTCGTGATTAAGTAACATGGTTTAGCACGAAAGACAGAGAAAATAATGCCTTTACATGATGTAAAATGCTCCAGATGTGGCCACATACAGGAGTCTTTTTGGTTACCAACTGAAAAGCCTGAGAGAATATCATGTGACAATTGTCAATCATTAAGGACTAAAGTTTTGCCTGGAAAAGCAAGAATTGGCTTTGGAGGGGTAAAGGCAGAAAAAGAGTTGGAATCTGAAGCTGCGAATATGGGCTGGTAATGCCTAACAAAGCTGCAAAACAACGTAAAAGATTAAAAAGATTGGCAGCAAAAAAGATAGCTGATTATAAAGCTACCAAAAGAAGAGAAAGAAAAGATAAAAGAAATGCCTCCATTTACACCTCCTAAATCAGTTCAAGAGGCAGCAAAAAGATCTTTGGAAATGCGTAGATCATTACCTAAAAGCCGTCAAGGAGGTACTGCTGTAGGAGTAGCAAGAGCCAATCAACTAGCCTCTGGAAGGGCTGTTAGCCTAGACACGATCAAAAGAATGGTTAGTTTTTTTGCAAGACATGAAGTAGATAAGAAGGCTCAAGGTTTTAGGAGAGGTGAAAAAGGTTATCCAACCAGAGGAAAAGTAGCTTGGGAACTATGGGGAGGAGATGCTGGCAGGAGATGGGCTAATTCAATATGGAGGCGTGAACGTGCCAAAAAAGAAAAGTAAAATGCCCAAGAAATATTTGAGTGGAGTTAAAGGGGCTAAAAAAACAGAATTAGAGAGAGTTTTGAGGAGAATAAGCAGCTTATATAAGCAGGGGAAACGTGTTCCTCAGTCGCTAATTGACAAAAGGATTAGACTTGGCAGTAAAAGCAAAGCCTCTAAATAAGGCAACAGTTAAAATATTAAGGGAAAAAGCTAAAAAAACTAAAAATTTTAGGTTTTCTGACTTGGTTGCAGTATATCGTAGGGGGCAAGGTGCTTATCTTAGTTCTGGTTCTAGGCCAGGAGTATCAATGGCAGCTTGGGCAATGGCAAGAGTTAATTCTTTTTTAAAAGGTTCTAGGAAACACGATAATGATATTAGAAGAAAAGCAATGAAAAGAGGTAAATGATGCCAAAGGGAAAAGGAACTTATGGGAAAAAAGTGGGTAGGCCAAAGAAAAGAAAAGGAATGGGCAAATCGAAAAAGAAGGCATAGATGCAGATTGTAAAATACTCAGTAAATGATTTAATTATGGCGGAATATAATCCACGTCAATTAACCGAAGATCAACATCAAGCATTAAAAGATTCAATAACAAGATTTGGATTAGTTGATCCATTGATAGTTAATACACATAAAGATAGAAAAAACATTCTTGTTGGTGGTCATCAAAGATTAAGAGTGGCAAAGTTACTGGGTCATAAAGAAGTTCCATGTGTCGAAGTCGATTTAGATTTAAATAAAGAAAAAGAATTGAATGTTAGGCTTAATAAGAACACAGGTCAATGGGATTGGGATAGTTTGGCTAATTACTTTGATGCTGGTGAATTATTAGAGTGGGGATTTACTGAAGATGAGTTACAATTTTCAGAGCCAGAAGAAATACAAGGCTTAACAGACGATGACGATGTACCAGAGGTAGAGGAATCTATAACAAAGCAAGGCGATTTGTGGATATTGGGTGAACATCGTTTATTATGTGGGGATGCGACAAAGAAGGAAGATGTGGAACGATTGATGGATGGGCAGAAGGCTGATATGGTATTTACTGATCCGCCTTATGGTGTTGATATGAATATAAAAAATGACAATCTAAAAGGAATTGAATTTGATAATTTTAATAATAAATGGATAAAAAATATTCCTTATAAAAAAAATATTCCTTTTATATGTTATCATTCAACAAGAACATTCCCATCAGTATTAAATAAATCATTAGAAAATGGATGGAATTTTGAAAGAATGTTATGGTATGCAAGACCAGATAAGTTCCCTATACATACTTGGAAAAGTTGGGTTATGGTTAGCCAATGTATATTATTGTTTACTAAAGGTAATGTAGTATTCAAAAAAGTAAAACCAGCAGATCAAGACTTTTATAAATACACTTCAAAAGATTTAGAAAAAAAGAAAGATAAACATCCAACAACTAAAATAATAAAAAATTTAATCTCAATTTTAAATCATTTTGATGGTGATGTATTTGAGCCTTTTCTTGGCTCTGGATCAACCTTAATTGCTTGTGAAAAAACTAATCGTAAGTGTTATGGCTTGGAGCTTGATCCACACTACTGCGATGTAATTGTAAAGCGATGGGAAGATTATACAGGAAACAAAGCAGAAAGATTCGAGGCAGGAAATGCCTGATAAAACAGGTAATAACAGGAAGTCTAACGGACAATTCAAAGCTGGTGTATCTGGCAATCCTAATGGCAGACCAAAGGGAAGTCAATCAATACCAGACATACTCCGCAAGATAGGTGAAGAAGAAGGCACAACAGATGGCAAGAGTAAGCTTGATGTTGTTTTATATAAAGTATTTCAGTACGCATTAGAAGGTAAATCTTGGGCTGTACAATTTATTGCTGATCGTACTGAAGGCAAGGCGACTGAATATATTGTTACTGAAGAAGTCAAACCAATAAGAGTTATTGAATTTGGTGATGATGAATTAGATGAAAATTAAGGGGCTAGTTAGGGCCTTATAAGCCCCTTATAAGGTTATAAGGATAAAGATAAGGATAAAGATAAGGATAAGGATAAAGATAGATGGATGGAACTGATTTTAACAAAAGAGAGAAGAGAGATACTGAAGCATCCTGCCAGATTCAAAGTAATTACGGCAGGGCGGAGGTTCGGAAAATCGGTTCTGGGATTAATGTTTCTTTTGAAGGGGGAGATGTTGCAGGGAAGCAATCGCTGGTATATCAGTCCGACTTATCGGCAAGGCAAACTAACAGTATGGCCAATACTCAAGTCAATTATGAGGAGTCAAGGAGGTTGGAAGATCAACGAATCGGAACTGAGTTGTACTCAGTCAGGTGTTACGATTGCGATTAAAGGATCAGATGCAAGTGATAGCCTTAGAGGTGCAGAACTAGATCGGTGTGTATTAG
>JAAOEI010000390.1_pt1 | contig 17154 bp, 13 predicted proteins | sample 7059261 | NCBI WGS metagenome assembly JAAOEI01 (sample SAMN14008812, study PRJNA610033) | viral metagenome | isolation source: viral particles filtered from seawater | place: China: Hangzhou Bay, Yangshan Deep Water Harbour | collected 2017-10-31
GTTTAATGGTACAAATCTATATACGTCATTGTATCTGTCGTATGCGTATTTGTAACCACTATCAAACACTACGTAAGATGATGATTGAATACCATTGAAGAATGATACAACATTGTTCTTTTGTGTGTTTGCGTCAGCAACACCTACAACATCAGCTCTTTCAGGACTTGCAAATACAACAGCGTCTTTTCTGTTTTCTGCAATCGTGATTAGGTTACCAATGTGTGTAGCGTCACCTTTACCTGCTATGATAAGACCAACATCAACCGTTTCAGCGTCTGCAAATTTTTCGTAAGCAGTTTTTACTTGTCCAGTTGTTGCTGTTGTTCCGTCAGAACCAGATTGTAGCGATACATTAGAAACAGCGGTTACGTCTGTAAATGTTGTTCCTGCAGCTGCACTACCCCAGTTTGAACCTGAAGGATTGTGGTCCATCCAGTAGATGTAGTTAGATGATTTATAAATTACGTCTGAATAGTAGTTTACAGAACCTTGAGAATTTTTAGCGTCTGAAGCTTTTGAAACTGCTTCAAATTTTTCTAAAACTTCGCCTTTAGTTCCTGTAATATCTCCGTCTTCGTCAATTACTGCTATATGTATTTCGTCATTAGAACCACCTCTTGCTGAAGCATAAGGTGATGTTCCTGGCGCCTTGTCAAATAGTTCGTAATATCTCCATCTTCTTCTTACTTGAGCGCCGTTTGTAGGTGCTTCGTGTAATCCTGAAGAGTCGGATGCTGTGTAATATTGTGGTTCTTCTTTTCTAACGAAAGTTATATCATTAGTTGCCACACTTATTACTCTATATTCATACTCACTACCAGCAAAATTAATTATATCGCCAGCCGATATTCCGTTGCCTGAAGATACCGTAACCACCGTATCACCAACTGCCATAGCAGCGTCAGCGAGTGTAGTTTTATTAGTTTCTTCGTAAGCAGTAGCAGATGGACAAGAGGAAATACTTAAAGAATTTCCAAATGCGCCAGCTGTTCTAGCCGCCCACATTCCAACAGAAGCCGAACCGTCAGCATAATTATTTGTGTAGTCAGTAGTATTCTTAATTACAAACGCTGAACCTGATTCGGTTGCGTTTGATACAGATGAATTCTGTACACGTACAACTCTTAAAGCATTAGAATATTGTAAAAAGTTGGCTGCGCTGAAAAAATCTTCAAAGTTTGAAGAATCAGGTTTACCGAACGTTGATACAAGTTCTTGCTCACTAGAAATACTTACCACTTCATCTAAAGGACCTTGCTTGAAAGTTCCAGCAAAGGCGCCTATTGATGTAGATACAGCAGGTATAATTCTTGTTAAGTCTTTTTCCTGTACGAGAACACCTGGTGATACTTGAAATGCCATTAGGGTTTCTCCTTCTTAATTTGCAAATTATTTTTATTCATTTACTTCAAAACTCGTATTATTCATACGCCCATAGTCAAAAGTCATACTCTACTGATATTTATAATACCAAGCAATTAGAGACCCTTACGTACAACTGGATGCCATACCGTACCGTATTCGTCAACCTCTGTCTTTTCGTGGTCTGGAATACCATCATCTACAAAGCCAAAAGGCGACATATCTTGCTCAATCAACGCTTGTTGTTCTTCGTATAACATTTGTCTAGCATTAGTATCGGTCATTTCTTTAAAAAATGGTTGATTAGACAACCAGCCAAATACTACTAGACACATCATTAAATCGTCTGTATTACCCTCTTCAGCCTGCCAAGATTGACCTTTTCTTATAAAAGTTGACATCTCCTCTATAATATTAAAATCATTAACAACAATCTTATCACTTTCAACCAGTGTCTTAATATTAGAACAACCTATCTTTTTAATCTGTTTAGTCATCTTAACACCAAAACCTGAACCTCTACCAGAGAAACCAGCACCTAGTATTTGACCAGCACGACCTCTTTGAGTAGTCATCAATAGATTGTCATACTCTAATTCAAATTGTAGAGCTTCTGCTATTTGTTGTCCTAAATCGTTTGTCTCTACTAATACGTGTGCGTGGTTATATGCCTTACAAACTTTGTCAATTGTATGAGGAAATAATAATGGTTTTATATCATTGTTTCTATATTTGGCCACTATCTTGTATGGCATTTTGGTAACATCTAATACTACAAACGCTGAGTAATCTTTTTGTACACCTCTTGCTACGTCAACCGTACAAACATATGTATTGCCTTTTACAGGTTGTTCGTAAACATCTAAACCACCACTAGATTGAATAGGATTTTGAAACGCCATTGTTTTAATTTTAGCAGGACTAATAAGTGTATTAACAGAACCTAAAAACTCACACTCAAACTCTTGTTGAAACTGCTCAGGTGAGGTGTTTCTAATTGTTCTTTCTTTCCAATCTTCATCACGGCCTGGTACTTCCGACCAATGTACTTCAATTGGCACATAATCATTTCTACCATTTTCTGCGTCTGTCCATAATTTGTAAAACTGATTCATACCGTAAGGTGTAGATACAATAATCATCTTTGTTTTTTGACCAGAGGAGATTGTAGGATATACAGAGCTAAAAAACATTTCGGCAATATTAGCAGGTACGAAAGCATACTCATCAAGGAAAATAATATTATAAGAACCACCTCGGATTGCACTTGAAGAAGTTGCAGCCGCCACAATAGTTGATTTGTTTTCTAATTCAATATTACCTTTGTTCCAATTAATTACTCCTTGTTGCATCCACTTTGGTAAGTTTTCATATGCAAGTTGTAATCTACTTAAAATATCTCTAGCTGTTGATGATTTATTGGCAAGTAAAGCAATGTTTGAATTAGGATTAAACAACGCATAATGTAATAGATAAGAAATTACCGTTGTTGATTTACCTGATTGTCTAGGTAGTTTGCAAATTGTAAATCTATTATTATGCATAGTGTTAACAATTTTTTCTTGAAACCCATACATTTTAAAAGGTACTAAACCATCATCAAGAGATACAATCTGAATATAATTTTTCATAAAGTAAATAGGGTCTTGAGCACACTTTTGATATTCTTCAATTTGCTCTTTTGTAAATTCAACAGGTGTATTTACTTTTTTTAAATTTGGATTACCTAGATATGCGTCAGACATTTATTACTATCCCCTCTATGTGTGTATAACCTAATTGTTTGGCAGCCTGTACTCTTTGACTACCTCTCCACACACTATACTCTTTTTCATTATAAGGCACACCACCTACACCGTATCTAGGTTTATCAGATACTTTATGTTTCATAACTTCAATAGGATTTTGCAACTCTTCACCATTTAACAACTCTGGTAAAGGTGTCATTGATTTGATATAAACTAGATTACTAATCTCCAGAATTATTTTTTTTGGGTTCGCTAGTTGTGCCTTCAATAATTTCATCTTCTTTTTTCCGATTTAACATTTTTTGTAATTCATTTGTTGAACCTACAAATAAAGCGTTTTTAATTTGAGTATTAGTTTTATTTGGTACTTCTTTTAAATCTTTGAGTTTCTTTTGCAAGTCTTGTAGTTTGTCTACCGTTTGTGCGACTTGACCAATTAATTGACCTGCAACTTCATAGGCTCTAGGGTGTTGGCCTTCTTTTGCAATATCTAATATACCTTCAATTGCTTGATTACCTTTGTCAATAAGATTGTAATAGTTATCTCTACTATTTACATAATCATTATCAATATCATCTTTTGTTTCGTCAATCTTTCTAGGTACTGGTGCTGGTTGCTCAAAGTCTTTTACTGCAACGTCTGTGCTTTTCTTTTCAATACCTAAAATTTCGTTTACACTATCCTCAAGTTTACTCATCTGTATCACTAGAAGGATTATAATTTTTACCATCACTAAAACTCAATATTTGAGTTGTGAATCCAAAATCATCATCTGCGTCAGCATTTGCTGGATTTGGAGTAATAATAATCCTTTCCTCTCTTGTTGCTGGTGGTTTATTAATGTCTGTATATAAGTCATCTTGTACTTCTTTGATAACTTTACTATTTGCCATTGGACCGAACAAGTAAGTTTTTGCTGTAAATGATAATGTGTATATAACTGCTCTTCTATTAGTAAAAGTACCGTCATAACTATCCTCATAATTTACATTATTCAATACAATTGGCACGTCTCTTTTTATATTTAAATCTGGAACCATATTTACGGTTACCGTATAATCTGGTTGGAAGAATGGTAAAATTTGTTCTACAATTATTAAACCATTTTCAGCTGTTGCCGTAAAAATATTAAGGGTATAATTAACGTTGTACGGAACAGGAGTATAATTGTAATCCATAACTTTACCATCTTCACCCGCCTTAACCTGTTTAAACTTTTGCATTTTATTTAATTTTCTGCTAGGGTCGTATGATAGTCCTGTCATTTCAAAACCCATACGAGGTAAGGTAATCGCAAATTCTCTATTGTTTAAATTAGCTTGTTCATCTAATCTAACTAAAAACTTTTCTTTTGGTGCATATGCTAAAGGCACTCTATATCTTTTGGTAACTGCACCTGTTGAAGATTTATTTTGTACAATGATATTATTAAACAACTGACCAAAACCAATTGTTAATCTTCTAATACCTTCGTTGTAAAAATGTGAACCAAACATTATTCGTCAACCTCTCCAAAAGGATTTCTTTCTGTAAAGTCTAGTATATCATCAGCAGCCGAAGCAGTATCATAACCAGCAGCCTCGTTCATATCTAAATTGTTTGCATAACTAGATTGTGTTTGTATTGTTTCAGTACCTTCAAAAGTTTCTAACATTAATAATGCCTTTTGACCTGTTGCATAATCAAAGTAATCTTCTAATTCAATTGAACCATCACCTGTTAATGCAACTTGACCACTCTCTAATGACATTTTGTGGTTTAATGTGTTTAATGAATACTTATCTTCAGCTTGGTCAAGTAATTCTTGGCCTGTATTAATCTCTTCGTTAGAGTATTCAAATCTAGTTACCCTCAATTTGTAAACAGGTAAGTTTCCTAATTGAAAGAATGGCTCTTGGTCTTCAACAAACTGAATTTCAAAAAATGAATTCATTAGAGGTAAATAAATTACATCACCCTCATTTGGTCTGCCTGTTGCAATTAAATTAGCCTTACTTGCAACGTGTTCCTCAAATCTACGTTTAGAAACAACTAGTGTTGTATCTTCTCTAATTTCTAAACCAAATTTGTTGATTAATTCTTGTTCGCCAGCAAAGCCTTCAGCAGTTTCAAAATACATTTCAATCATATACGAGTCGTCAAAACGACTTGTAGTGTCTTCGCCTAAAACTAAATCTCTGTTAACTAATGTTCGTGGTAGGTAATATACGTCTTGTCCGTAGATTTTTAATCCTTCAATGATTAGGTCTTCGTGCAATCTCTTTTCAGCATTATTCCCAATACCTCGTCCACCTTGAAAGTAGTGATTGATTGCCATAACATTTTACCCTATCATCATTGCTGGATTTAATTCATATGAGCTTCTTATCTCTTGTTCTAGTTTTTCAATATCTGCTAATGCTTGTGAAAATATTTCTTGACCATTTAAGGTTACGCCACCTATCATTTGTACACCACCAAATTTTGATAAGTTAGCACCCCATTGTCTTTTAAATAAAGCGGTTACATATCTTTTTAAAAAAATATCATTGTAAACATCTGTATTAGTATTAGGGTCTAATTTTCTATAACACTCAATTACTAGATATTCACCAACTTGTAAATCATTTTTCCAGTCCATATCTATATAAAGTTTATTTTCGTGTTGATTAAATCTCATAGGTTTTTCGCCAACTAAAACGTGGTCTAAAAAATCTAAATGTCTTAATACAACATCATAATTAATTACACTTGTTGATGAGAAGTCATACAGGTCATTTAATCTTAATTGGTATCTTACATCAAATAAGTTTAAGTTTCCTTTATTAGAAAAAGGGAATATATTAATTACTGAAAGAATTGAGCTTGGTATTGCTAAGAAGTTATTGCCTTCTTTCCAGATTGTTGAATCAGAACCAACGGTTGCCGTTTCAGACGAGTCACCTGTCATTCTGTTTTTATCAGCTTGTGTGTATTGATATTTTAAATATGTTCTTTTTACACCATCATAATGGTATTGAGAAAAATATTGTATTGCCTCATCAATTCTATCTTCAAGTTGGTCATCATCTACGTTAATCTCAATTACAGGCTTACCTAATGCTCTTAAAGCATATTGTTTTAAATTCTCTCTTGTAGCTGGTTCTGCCATTGTTTATACCCTTTTCTGGTATATTTATAATAATTATTTCAAGTAGGGTTGGTTTTCTGAAACAAATGGAAACAGGTTGTCCGAACAGAATAATTTGATATCCTCTTCAGGCAAACCAAGTGATTGCATAACTCTAGGCGTGTGAGGATTCTTTTGTTGATGTTCAGAGTAGTAATTTTGTGCTTTAATTACGTCTGCCATTTCAGCCTCGCCTTCGTGATTTCTTATCTTGTCAATGTAATTATTTAAATTAGATACTGCCATTGTACAGATTTTATTTAATTCATCTTCTTCTCTAACGTTACCAGCGGCTATCATTCCTCCCGAAAAGATAGCCTTTGCCCACTCTGGTAACTCTCTCTCTTTACTCGGTTTATACCACTTATTTTCTTCTATGAACCATTTTGTTAATGGGTGGTCTTTTTGTAATAAAGGACTAAAATCGTGAAAGGCACCTGTAACCTTTTTTTCACCTGCAATAATATCAAAACCATAAATCGGTCCACCATTTGTCAACATAGGAAATAAACATAGATGAGCCATCCAAAGACCTTTAGATTCTCTAACATCAACTACGTCAAGATGAGCTCTTCTAATATATCTGTTATTCCAGGTTCTATTGACCCAACCTAACTTTTCATTATTGAATCTTTCCATACCTGGTTCATTGTATTCAACCAGATTATTATTTAAGACTTCAATAGTCTCATCTTTCCACTTAATAAGTCTTTCCCAAATCATACATTTCCTTAAATAGTTTTGTTGCACTTTCAAAACAAAATATTGCTTCTGGCAACACGTTTACCTCATATAAATTTAAATAACTTTCAACTCTTTCTTTTACAATTCTTTTATAATCTTTTACTTCTTTATGTTTAAAAATATAATATCTGTTAGGACCAGGTGTCTTTCTCATAATCATTTGGCCACCTGATAAATCACCTAAATGTCTAACATAAACGTGAGCATATAACTTTTCGTTTTCACCTCTAATAGTTTCTAAATGTTCAACGTAAGCCTTTGTGCTTTCTGTTAATTCAGGTGGACTACCAATGTCCGTCCATAAATGTGTGTAATCATAATGAATATGAGGTGCTCTTGGTAAATTTTTTGTGTCCATAAACAAAGAACTTTCTAAACAATATTCTTCTAGTTTTGAATAACAAGCTAGTTGATTGTAAAGATAAGTTGCATATAATTTAGGGTCAATTTCACCTGACATTAATATTTTTACAAAGTCTTGTCTCTCTGCGTTTTTATGATATTCCCAAGTTAACTCGGTAATTTTATATTTCTTCTCGTTGTGCATTGTATATCTCTTCTTCATCTAAAAAAGGTTTTTCTCTTACCCACCTATTTTCATCAACACCTTTTCTGTGGTCAATGATTTTAGTTTTATCTAAAGGGTAATCTTCAGGCACACGGTGGTCAACATAGCCCTTTTTCCATTGTTCAATTTTTCTTAAAGAATCCATTTCTCGCCAATCGCCAAATTCTTTTGTCTCAATCCACACATCTTTAGTATTCATAAAAAAGTCAGCCATACCAACAATAGCTTTAATAACATTATGTCTTACTCTACCATATTTCATTAAGTTATATTCTTTTAGAGGATTTAAAAAGGCTTCAACTTGTTTAGGGTCAATTTTAATTATTTGTTCATTAAACATTTCTACTAAAACACCATATAAAACTTGAATAGAAAATTTATCTTTTTTTCTATAAGGGTCGCCTGTCCAAATTGTAGAGAAGTTATATTTAACGCCAAGATATTGTGTGCCATCAACTAATACAGGTACTCTTTGAAATGCTGGTGCTCCACCTAACATTTTGTTATCAGGAAAAGGCCACAATTCTTTCCATTTTTTCATTAGGTTACCACCACCAACTTGGTGATGGTCAAAATTCCAGTCAGTCATTTGGCCTTCTTGACTATTAATCAAGTACCAAATATTATACCAGAAAGTAGCCTGTTGCTCTTTAGGATATTCTTTACTAAACTTATCTGAAAAGATTTCGTGGTTTTTGAATCTTAAATAGTTTTGTTTCGTTTTATACATTATATTCCTTCATAATAAAAATAGTTAGTCAAAAACTATTTATTAATCACCCGGAGATGAAGACCAGTGAGTTTGATAGTTGTTTGAACCCCAAGATGAAATTGTTTGAGTGTAGTATCTGTAAGGCATAATATCATACATATACGTTTGGTTATTACCTTGATAACCTGTTCTCATTAATTTACCATCTTGCGTTCTACAAGCAAAGTTTTGTGCTGTTGGGTAACCGTAGCAATGTAAGTCAACAATTTTAGTGTTGTTAGGTAATGTACCTCTTCTCTTTCTATGAGAATTTTCAGAGTTACCTTCAAAAGCTTGCTCAGGCATATGTTCATAACCATCTGAATCATTGTCTGGATTTGAGTTAGTACCTGAAGGATAGAAACCTTGAGAATAACCACCGTACCATACTTCACCTGATTCATCAAGTATTAGAGGGAATTCGTAAATATAAGAACCATCACCTCTGTTTTCGTTCATACCTGCAATGTATCTTACGTATTTTGGTCCTCTTAAATGAGAGAACATTCCGTGGATTCCACCTGAATTGTACCAGTATCCGTTTTGTGAACGTGAACCTCTACCGCCATATGTTCCGTAGTTACCATCATTTACCCATAACATACCTGTTGATTTTTGTCTAAAGTAAAACCATTTGTGTTCATCACCACCACACCAGAATTCATCAACATCACCATTTAAATGGAAGTCTGTTCTTTGAAATTGTGAAATATATCTAGTTGGGTTATGACCTATACCATATAAACCTGGAGTTTGGCCGTTTGTTGTATAACCTGTATACCACATATAGCCCTCACCATCAAGTACCCAAGTACCTGCGTGTGATTGTGAAGAGTATGACCAATGTTGTAATAGTTTCATACCACCGTATTGGTTCCAATTTACTTCTACTCTTCTTGGAATGTAATAGTAATATGTTCCTTCGGAAGAGTGTGAGTTAGAACCTACACCACCACAACCGTGAACTGATTGACCCCAGAACCATAAGTAACCATCTTCGTCAAGAGCGTGGAAAAACATTTCTTCGTTACCGTTTGCCCACATATCAACAATTCTTTTACCATTAAAAAATTCTTGAGGAATTTTAACAGGTCTTTTTACGTTAACTGAATAGAAAGCAAATGAGTAAGGCGAACCACCGTTTGTATCAGTTGAGTTATTAATACTCGGGTTACCACCACCAAACTGAGCTTGGTTGTTATGACCCCATAACCATACTGAACCATCTTCACCTAATGCAAACTGCATACAAGCAGAGTTGTTTTGACCTTGACCTGAAGAACCAATTTTTACAATTTTAGTTTCGTTAAATGAACGTATTGTTTCACCTAACCAGTCAACGGTATCACTTGCTGATACTCTGTTTGTGTAATTTCTGTCGGAAGTATTTGTGTTACCACCTTCGTTATAACCTAATTGATAATGTGCGTTATAACCAGCAGAATAAACTTCTCCGTTATCCATTAACCACCAAGATGTATTATTTGATGATATGTGTTGAATACATTTAGGAGTTTTTCCTTCAGGAGTAACCATATTTCCTGTAAATTCGTGGCTCTTTGCAATATCTTTATTATCGTGTGAAGTCATCCAATCAACAAAAGTGAAACCTATATTTTTAGGAGAACCACGTCTTGCATTACCTGATTGGTTATCACCCATACCCATTTGACCATTGTTGTTATTACCACCGTGGCCATAAAAATCACCATCTGAATGAATACAACCAAGTGTATAGTTGTGTTGTTGCTCTCTTGAATTTCTACCCATATTGTACTTCCACCCTAAAGGAGCTCTATTAGTGAAAGATACAATTTTATTTCTATCAGGATAAGCAAAAGGTGATTCATAAATCATCACCCAATATTCACTTGTTGTTCCATCGTGTTCAACAACCCAAGTATTATAACGTCTTGTTCTTTTAATACATTGATAGATTTTTCTACCAACTGAACACATTTCACCTGGCTCATATTGTCTGTAAAATTCCCATTCACCAATATCGTCTGTTGAACGTAAGAATAATTGCCAGTATTTTGGATTGTCTGGTCTATAAGACTTTTGTACAATTCTAACCGGGTCAAAAGAATAGTTAGCAGTGTTAACTATTGAGTCCTGTGAAAGTGTGTATGCAATAGGACAATCTCTTATACATCTATAAGATTTGCCTTTCCAAGCAACAATATCGTTTTTGGAATAAGCCGTTCTATCTCTCCACGGACCTTGCCAATTTAGTTTAAATTGATTTAATTCAAAAGCCATTTTTTTACCTTTTAATTTCTATTAACTTATTAGTGCTGGTAAACCTTTGTTGGTATATACAGCATTAATATCACTCTTTAATGTGTTATGAGCAGTCTTAACAGCTTCTACATCATTAAACATAGCGTCATATACTTCAACTTTTGAATATGATTCATCAAAAGCTTCTTGTATTGTAGCTCTTTCTAATTGTAAAGCTGGTGTGTTTCTTAATTTTTTAAGAACTGCTAAATCATCTGAATCTGTAGCATCCATAACTTTTACATCATACTTACTTGCGTTAGTACCGTCTGTTGTAATGGTTACATTTGCGTCATCATAGTAAGAGTAGCCATAACCGTCTAGCGACATTAACGCAACGGGGCCTTCTCCACTTGATACAGCAGGATGTGTATAGTCAGATTCTAGAGCGATTTCTTTTACTCTGAATACTTTAATTGCCATTGTTTTTCTCCTTTAGTATTACTATTTATAATTATCTTCCGTGCCCTTGGTTATAGGCTTGACCATTTGTTGAAGTCCAACCGTGTGTCCACCAGTTGTGGCCAGACATCCAATAATTTCTTCCCCACATATACATTTTACCGTGTTCATCTGTAAATCTACCTTGACCTGCATATTCAGCAGAACCTTGGTCATCTGTGTTTATATACATTGTTACCGCTTTTGCGCCAGCAGGTAAGTACCAGTGGAATGGAGTGTTAGTTCCATCTTCACCTGTCCAGTTTGAACCTGCTTGAGGGTGCAACATCATATTTCTTGAATCATAACCATAACAGAAATGCTCGCCTTTATCAGTCATCCAATAAGACTTACCTTGGTCTGAATAGTTACCAGAAATAAACACTTCTTTAATATTGCTAACTTTTTGTAGTTGTACAGGTGATGTATTATTTCCTGTATTACCAGTACCAGAATTGTAATAACTACCAGAATGACCAAAAGAATAACAAGTACCATCTTTTGTTCTAATAAATGAAACTTTGTATCCGTTCCAGTACATTGACCATAAATCAACAATGTCTCCGCCTGGTGCAACTTCAGTTTTAGTTAACTGCGTGTTATTATTTGTTGTACCGTCACCAAAGTTACCGTAGTTGTTTTCACCACAATTCCACATATAGCCATTACCATCTAATATTTGAACCCAACCATCATCACCATCACCTTGAATTTGCCATACTGCGATACCGTTGTTAGCAACAGGATCCCAACCTTGCATTTTTGTAGGTCTGAATTTGTCAGTTGTAGTTGTATCACCTAATTGGCCGATACCGTTATTACCGAAAGCGTAAATGTGGTCGCTAGCTGTTCTAACGTATGAACTTCTATTTGTTGTTGCAATATCTATAATTTTTTCGTTATCAAAATATTTGTTAGGTATTCTGTAAGGTGCTGTTTTGTTTTGTGTTCTACCATCACCTAATTGACCTTGGTCATTATAACCCCAAGACCATACCGTACCTTTATCGTCAAGTGCTAAAGTATGATTTGTATTACTACCCCAATGGTCACAGGTTACTTTGATAATTTTTACATCTTCTAAACCGTGAACTCTAAAAGTACCGTTTCTATCGCTTGCGTTTGACCAATACCCATTTCACCGTTTGAGGTTTCACCATTTACATATAATTCTCCATTATCCATCAACCAATAACATCTTGCCCGACCTTCTTGGATTTGAATACATCTAGGAGTGTGTAATGGTTTTCTTACCGTACTTCTATTTCTACCTCTGTTTTCATTGTAGCCTGTGTAGTTTAAGTCTTCACTTCTCCACCAGTCTCTCCATCTAAAATTAATTTCGTGATAGAATGAAGCATAGAAAGAACCATATTGTTGGAAACCTGTTCTAGGATAGTTAATACCCCAAGCAACACCATTTTTATCAATGTGTCTTTGAATATTATCAATATGTGATACCGTATGAGTGTGGTGTTTGTAAGGCCAATGTATAGGACCTCTGTTAGGATACCAAGCATTTGCCTCTCTAGCTTGGTTAACTTGACCACCAAAATCTTCCCAATCGTTCCAGTATGAACGTATGTGTGCTGGATATTCTTCGTAAGTCTCAGCAACTAATTTACCACTTGTTGTTGTAGATTTTGTCATTAAAGGAGACCTTGTAGGCTCTTGAGGACCATAATGAGGAGGTCTGCCTAAAGAATCTCTAATACATCTGTAAAGACCTGTTGGAGATTGAGGTTGAAATTCTGCAACTAAACCATCTGCCAATCTTTTTTTCTTTTGATAAACTACAACATCATTGTATTTGTAGTGAGTGTTAGGATTATACTCACCTCTAAACTTGATACCTGTTTGCATCCTATCCCAATGTTTGTAACCTCTCCAAGTTTCTTCTACGTTCCAACCTAAATCTTGGTACATATCATTTTTTGAAGCTGCTAAACAGAAAGGATAAATCTGTTGACTTCTCATTTTAAAGAAGCCGATAGGTATATAAATTTCTACGTGTCTGTCTTGATTTTTCTTCCAAGACCATTGTTGACCACCTCTTGTCAAACCATTTTCAGTTGTATATGACGGCATATCACCAGTATAACCTGAACCATCATTTGCAATAGTGTCAGCAAAAGTTTCTTTGTATTGTGTTTCTGTAACCTGTTTGTTGTTTAAGAAATATCTTACTAAACCATTTTTGTTTGCACCTCTCCACATTTGAATATTTGCTGGAGCAAAAGCTCTTGCTCTTGAAGTTGGAGTAATTGTTTCTGCACTATAACCCATTTTAGCGTGTTGTGTGCAATAGTAGTATAGTTTAGCAGTATTTTTTCTAACCGTAATTTGTGTGTATGCACCTTTTTTACCAGGTGTACCAACAACGGTTACGCCAGTTGTATATTCTGTACCTGAACCGTGAGTACCATCTTCAGTAGTTGAAAATCTTAATGGGTGACCTGCATTTGAACTATGCGATTGGTCAAATCTGTAAGTTTTACCTTCAGTTAAGTTTAATGCAACATTAGCTGTAGCAACTTCACCGTTAATTGAATATTTGTTTGATGAACCTTGACCATTGTATGGGTGGTCACTTGCTGATGAAGTTACCTCTATTTCAAATATTCTTTCATCAACAGCAGTTGGGTCAATTGTATCTGGCATATAGAAAGTAGTATTATCAGTAGTAACCGTTTCGTTATTAGGTCCTCTGATAATTGAAGAAAATTGAATTGAAGTGTGAGAACCAGCTCCACTTCTTCTAGTGTCTTCCGTGTTTGCACCACCTGAAGATAAGTATAAAGGATAAAATACTCCTGAATCACCTGTTGAAGTTTCACCAATTACAAAATAAGGACCATCGGGGTCAGCCGCTAATGAAGTACCTGGACTTGCATTGTGAATACCGTCAGCAGTTGTAGAAAATCCTAATGGGAAAGTTTTATTTGATTCGTCTCTTTGGTCAAATCTATATTTGTAGCCTTCTTTAAAGTGAGTAAACATTCTGTAACCACCACCTAGGTTACCAAAAGTTTCTCTACCTAAATCTGAACTTGGCAATCTGTTGTCAATTTTAAATCTGTTTGAAGGAGATGTTTGTACATCAACTCTAAATTGATTTTCAACAGGTACGTAATTTTGAAAAATTGAAATTTTGTTTGTATTTAATTCACCATAACCATAGAAATTACTTCTATCACCCATTGCGTAATCTTCTTCATCTTGTAATAGGTGTGATTGATAATCTAATAAGTAACCACCATTTGATGAATTGTTTGAGAACCAATTAGCCTGACCAAATCTTTGACCGTTTCTAGTTGACTCTTGCGTGTTTTCATCTGAACCATATCTTGAAGTATTGATAATTGGATTACCAGTTTCATTTGTTCTTTGAAAGTCATCATCTAATACGTGATAACCTCTTCTAGCATTTGGGTCGTTTGAGTATGTTCTTGTCCAGAAATAACCTGTGTTTTTATCACCTGGAGCATAGTTATCATATCCATTTGATAGATATGGATTAGTACAAATCCAGAGAGAGTTATCAAACCATACAACATCATCTTTACGATATTGTGTATTGTTATTCCAATCTCCTTGGAAACTAAATTTTACTCTGCCTAAATTTATTTTTGCCATAGTTTTTTTACTCTCTTATTATTTATCCTAAAATCGGTACGTGAGCGGTAGCATAATCTTGTCCATCTGAATTACCTTGCATATAACTACCACCATAACCATTTAAGTAATATCTGTTGTCGTAAGACTTGTATTCCCAAAATGCATAAACCGTATCAGAGTTATCGCCGTAGCCACAACCTCTCATATCTTCTACATTACCTACAAGTGAAGTTGGAAATCTTACTTGTTGAAAGAAATAACCAGTAAAATGTTCTTTTAAGTTTTCTGCGTTTCTATCATTTGTAGAGTTAGTTGTAACCATACCATTTGAAGATTGGCCTCTTCTATTATCACCTGTATGGAATACGTGTCCGTCCCAAGTTAAAATTTTTGTTGCTAAGTCATTTCCGTGAGGGAAGCCTGCAACTAATTTAACATTATGGAAATCTCTTTGAGTTGAAGAACCTAATTGAAATTTAGGGGTCACGAAACTATTTTGTGTCGTAGCGTTACCATTTCCTAATGAACCGTGGTTATTATAACCAGCACATTGAATATTACCTAATGAGTCTTCTACCCACATTTGAGCGTGAGCACCATTACCTGTCATCCAGAAATTATTACAATCTGCATTTGAAGCATTACCAGCTCCGTTTGAACAAATTGTCCAAGTGTTTAATGTTGTTGTATTACCATTACCCATATGACCTTGGTTATTGTAACCTGTTGTATAAATTGTTCCTCTTTCAGTCAAGATTGCAACCGTATTATCATCTGAATGGTTTAGACCTTGGAATTTTTTAATTTCACCAACACCTGTACCATCAAAAGTTACCGTTGTTACCTCTTGAGGAGTATTTTGGTCAGTCGTATTACCGATACCTAATTGACCATCTGCGTTTCTTCCCCAAACATATAATTTTTTCTCTTTAGTATATGCATAACAACTTACATAAGCGTCACCAATTGTCCAAAATGCCTCAATTTCACTATTGTTGAAATTTGTTGACTTGTCAATTTTTACTGGTACGTTTTGGTTAGTTGCGTTACCATTACCTAATTGGCCGTAAGCGTTATAACCCCAAGACCATAATTCGCCGTCTTCGTCAATTGCATAACAAGAGTGTGTACTAGAGTTGTAACCTTGCCAGTTAGACAAGAAAATTCTTTTAATTCTTGTATCTCTCCAAACGTGTGTTGATGTATTTGTTCTTTGATATACGTTTTGGTTTGTACCACCAACTCTTACGGGGTGGTCTCTGTTTGAAGTTGAAGCGTCACCTGATTGTCCGTGACCACCGTAGCCCCAATGATAAACTTCACCTGAATTCATAAGTGCCATACCTGATTGGTAACCACCTTCAATTTGAATAATTTTAGGAATTTCTCCGTCTGGAGTTGAGTGAACACCTGTTCCACCATTATCTGTACTTGCCCACCAATCATAGTGAGAAAACATAAGTTGAGTAGCAGTCATAAAGTCGTGGTTAAATGCGTTTTGACCATTTGAGTTTGAACCCCAAGTCCAAGCATTACCTGTACCACCGTGGAATACTGGCCAGTTTACACAATGTCTTGATGTTCTTTGACCTGATAATCTGTAATATTTGTTATCATCACCTAATGGTCCGTTATTAATTAACGATACACATTCGTGAGGATTACCTGTGTAAAGACTAGCTGCACCTCTAGTTTGTTTTATTGTAGTAGCAACAGCACACGTTAAGTCTGCGCCACCACCAAAAATATCTCCGTCAAAAGTAAGTGTATCACCAACAACATTGTTTTCACCACCTGAAATCATACCTGTATCTTTAAACCATCTTCTATGTCTTTGTGAATCAAAAGATGTTCTTTCAACTTCAATTGTAGCTTGACCTGCAACACCCACACCATTTACTTGGAATGAGAAGTCAGCAGCACCACCGCCACCTAATGAACCATCTGCAATTGTTACCGTTTCATCATCAATATAACCTGAACCACCTGTCGGTGTTGATGATTTATTTCTGTTTTTAACAATTACAATTTTGGTTACAGCACCTGTACTATCTACGGTAATGTCAAACTCTGCACCTGTACCAACACCGTCTGTTGCTGATTGTGAAACTCCATTGTATTGACCCGCTGTTCTTGAAGCGTCTGCACCTGAAAAGTTATCTGTATCTAAAATATTTCCGTTACCTTGAACGGTAACTTTGAAAGAACCTGGATGAGCATTAGCAGCTGAGTTTGATGTTGATTTAGGAGATACGTTTCTGTAAATTCCGTGTAATCTTAAAGCGTCAGCAGCCGAGATATTATTTACGGTTTCAATTACACCGTTATTTTCATATCTCATATCATCTGATTCGTATTCAGCACCCATTTTTAACCAGTACATATTAGCGTCTGTATCAACATTTCTGTTGTAAGGTAAATATTGTTCAGTACCGTCTGGTGAGTGTTGTCTTAAACAAATATAAGTTGATAGAGTTTCTTTTTTAG
>JAAOEI010000392.1_pt1 | contig 17140 bp, 31 predicted proteins | sample 7059261 | NCBI WGS metagenome assembly JAAOEI01 (sample SAMN14008812, study PRJNA610033) | viral metagenome | isolation source: viral particles filtered from seawater | place: China: Hangzhou Bay, Yangshan Deep Water Harbour | collected 2017-10-31
ATGGATACCGTGCTTTGCTTTAGGGGCTTTATGGGCAGCGTGCTATCCACGGTGCACCAACTGATACTTTGCGGTGGTCTTCAGTATCACTTCCTCCAGATCTGATACCTTGATGTACTCCACCTCCTGCTTCTTCAGTTCCTTCACGAACTCGTTCAGGATCGTGAGGCTGTGGATCTGGTTCTGGTCACCGCGCTTCATCGGTACTTCCTTTCCAAGTCGTACTTGAATGTGTCGGCTGCAAGCATGCGTGAGATGACGCAATACCCAAGAATGTCGTACAGGGTGTCAAGGATTGTTTCGTTCCTCGGTTTCGCCGAGGAACCCTCCAGGTTCTCCAACCGTGACAGTTTGTCACAGAGGCGGACAATGATTCCCGACTGACCGAATGACGTGATGTTCATGTGCCCGTAGTCGTGCTGCTTGGAGGACAGGAACGTGACGATGCGATCCACGTTCGTGTCCGCCCCCTCATTGTTCAACCGTTTCCAGCACTGTCTTGCGATTGTCGGGATGCAGGTGACGTAGATGAGGTGTTTCGGGAACTCGTTCACGAGGGCATCTCTCCAACTGGGGACACCGCTTGCGTCGAGCGGGGTGGCTGTGTCAGCCAGGTCGGTCAGTTTCGTCAGCGCATCCTTGCACGCTGCTTCCCATGACTGTTGCATTGCCGTACCTTTCTGTGATGATCGGGTTGTTGCGCAGTTTCTCTGCAAGCCTGTCGACTGCCCGCTGGGTCAGCCGCCATGCATGGGGTTTGGACACTCCGAGCCTGTCGGCAATCCTCTGGTAGGTTGCCCGTTCGGAGAAGTATTGGTGGATGATGTCCCTGTCGAATGCGTCGAGCGTTTCTACTGCTGACGCTACTTCTTCGATGTGTTCCGTGGAGGTCGACATATCGTCGCCCCACAGCATCATCAGCCGTTCTGTGCTGTTTGTCGGCTTCGCTATCGATTGGCTGTCGTCGAACCCGACTGACACTTTCACGTCTGTGCCTCTACGGGCTGCGGGTCGCACGGGAACAGAATGTGTGGGAGTTCCCAGTACAACTTGTCGTTGTCTGGGAACCTGTTCTGCTGGCCGTTGGCGATGCAGGCTGCACCCCATTTGAGGATCGGGGCTTCCCAGCATTCGTCTTTCGACTGGTCCCACACCCACAGGGTTACGGGACCGATCTGTTCCCACTTGATCAATGCATCAAGTTTCTCCTGCTTCAGTTTCAGGGTGCCCTGGCCCCCTGTGGCGATCCCCATTACTTCGACCATGCGGTCCCGCACCATGAAGTCTGGTGCGTACCGCATGAGTGGCGACATGCCACCCATCGAGAACGGTGGACGGTTCAGTCCGAGCCTGTGATGTTTCGGGTTGGCACGGACGAATGCTTCCTCTGCTGGGTCGCCCATTGTTGCGAACCGCTGGTTGAATCCCTGCTTGTGGAACGTCACTTCATCACCCTCAGTTCTTGGATCTGTCGGTCATCTTCCCATGCGACCCCGTTCAGGGCGTCAAGGATTGTCTTTGCACAGTTGTCGGCGTCTGCCCTGATGCACGGTTCGATCCCTGACGGTTCGACATGAATGTCGAACGATGCTTCGGAGAGGATGATGGTGACACGAAGAGGGATCTCCTTGTCCCACTTGGGGCCGTTCCACAGCATGCTGACCGCTTTCTCGTAGCGGACAGTTTCGGATGGGGTGTACATATTGATCTTGCCGTTCTTCGTGATTGTCGCACGCGGCCTTCCTTTCGGGTGGGGCTTCAGGGGGAAGTGTTGGGTGTGCACCCGTATGCCTTCCAGATCATCTTCACGAGTTCTTGCTGCCCGTTCGGGCGTATCATGAACTTTCCCCATCGTAGATCAGCATCCTCCATGATCAGAAGGCAGTCCTCGGGTGCGAGTCCTGCCGTGTGGCATTCGTATGCGAGACGCAGCAGTGTGCTGCTGCGATCTCGGTCTGGCAGTGGGCCATCTCTGAAGATGACACGGCCGAGTGGTGACAGGGCTGCTGCCGCTGTCATCATATCATGTGTTGGTTGCGTCGTGATCTGTGCTGGTGCTGCTGGCGGCTGCCAGTAGGAAGCAAGATTGATGATGACTTCTGGTGGTGTCCGTTGTGCCCACGCTTTCTCCGTGAACACTTCGAGGCTGTACGGCTGCAGGCTTGTGGGTTCCACAATCCTGCGTTCCGTGATCCCGCCTGGGTACGGGAGCCTGACGTAGTTGCCGACCTGACCGTTCGACAGGTGTTCCTGTTTCGGGTTGACTTCTTTCGCTGGGACTCCTGCTACTTGGTGGGCGGCGAGGAACATGCGTCGCATGTGGCTGGCTTCGATGAGGCGTTCGGAGAACACCCACAGGTGCCAGCCTTTGCGTGTCTTCTCCAACCATGAGGTGACCTGTTTGGCTGCGAGCGCCTGTTGGATCGCTTTGGGGTGGTCGACGTTGTCGTAGTCGATGTCGGTGCATCCCCAGACGCACATGGTGTTCCCGTTGTGCGGCATTGCTGGGTAGACGCCGATCTTCTCGATGCCGTCGAGATGCTTGCGGAACAGGTCGTGTGTCAGTGGCTTGCGTACGCAGCCACCTTCCCACGAACCGTAACAGTCGCCCCTCCCCCTGAACAGGGTGATGAAACGGCTGACCTCATCCATGCAGTACCTTCACCTCTTTCACCATTGCTTTCGGGATGGCGATCACGTTGTCGACGTGTTCGCCTTCGATGGACTGGGCGACGCAGACGTGACCTTTCTTGTACTTGGCTGGCATCCGCCATCCGACCGTGCGGACAATGCACGGTTCGTCATCGGATTCACTCATGTCGATCCATGACGATGTCGACTGGTGTGCGTCATGCCAGATGACGCATACCAGGGGGAGTGTGTCCCACAGGGGGAGTTGCGTGGTCATTGCGGTTTCCTCCATTGTGACGGCGAGTGGTTTGCCTCGACTGCTTCGGCTGTCTCGGCATCTGGGTAGAGGCGGATGATGTGGATGCAAACATCTTCCCCATCTTCCCACATGATGGTGTCTTCCTCGGCGGTGGTTGGGAGTCCGTCGTGGGTGGCGCAGACTGCTGGTCCGCACCACTTGTTGACGATCCCGTAGTTGAGCCACACCTCGAAGTCGAACTGGGAGTCAACGGCAGTCATGTTGCACTACCGTTTCGGCGCGTCCTACGCTACCATTTCGGGAGTCAGGCACCCCGCACCTCCTGCAGGTACTGCTCGGGCAGCACCCCGTCGTCGAGTTTCCACAGCCTGCCTGTTCCCTTCTCGATCTCGAAGTCGATCTCGGGGAGGCGGGACGCGTCGGGCCTCTTGTTCTTCAGGAGGGAAACGGTGATGGTGTGCTTGTGGATGCGTTCCATGTGGCGCAGGTATTCCTGCTGTTCGAGGAGACGTTCGGAACCTCCGCTGCCTGCCTTGTCGAGTTTCGACTCGATCTCTGCCAACTCGGCTTCGATCTCGAACACCTTGCGTCTGACGCCGATGATGTGTGTCGCCTGTTGTTCACCTCCGTACGCTCCAGAGTTCATGGTGAGCCGCTTGCCGTCAGCGCCAGATGAACGGGATGTCTGGTGGATGACGAGGAGCGGCACGTTGTGGCGGCGCCCCCATGCTTTCAGGGCGGATGCCTGCGACGGTGCGTCGCCGTCCCCGCCGAGCAGTTGGAGGTAGTCGAACACCACCAACTCTGGTGATGCGCCCCACAGGTCGGTGACTTCCCCGATGCAGCGTTCCATGTCCCCGATCCCGATGGTCTGGTCGAACACTGCGAGGGTGGGGAAGTCTTCGGTTGCTGTCGCTTTCAGGAGGTCGGTGGCGGACTGGTCGCCTGAGGCGATGCGGTCCTCGATCTCCCTTGCCCGTACCCCGTGGGTTACTGCTGCCAGTTTGATCAGCACGAGCGGTCGGGGTTCGTCGGGGGTGAATACGACAACCCGCCTGTTGCGGGTTGCCCGTAGGATCTGGAGGAGTGTGAGTGTCTTGCCGCCGTGGGAGTGGCCGATCAGCAGGCACATCTCGCCAGGGGCGATGCCTCGCATTTCTTCGTCGAGTGCGTCGATGCCGAGGTACACCCGTTCCTGTGGCCGTGATGCCCAGCGGGCAAACTCGTCAGCGGCCTCCGAGAGGGGCCTGTAAGCCCCCGAGCGGGCCGAGGCGAGATGCTGGACATTCGCTCCGCCTGATTCCTGCTGCGGGGCTTTGAGCGCCTCCCAGCGTGCTTCCATTTCGTCGTTCATCGTTGTTCCTGTTTCCCTTCTTCCGCACTGTCACCTGAACTGGAACGGGCGGGGCCGAAGCCCCGCCCGCATCGTGTTGTGTGTGGCTCACCGCTTGTTCGGAGGCCAGAACGGGACGGCCTCACGCGTCTCGCCCTTCGGGACCGCCTCCTTGAACCACGGGCGCTTGGTGCCCGTCATGTCGTTCCCGTCCTTGTCCTTGCGGTTGTCGAACACACGGCTGATGCCTGCCTTCTGGCATGCCTCGACAAGCCATGCTGGCAGGTCGCCGTGCTGGGTTCCGACGACCTGCACGCTGAACGACCCGTTGTTGGCCGTCGGGCGGGGGACCGCAACGGTTGGGGCGGGAGGTGCCTCGTGCACGAAGTCGGAGTTGGGGAACGCTGCGACGACGGCAGCAAGGTTGCTGCCGTCGATCGCCCCGAACACCTGCTTCTGCAGGTGCTCGAACGCTGCGTCGTACGCATCGAGCAGGCCGAGCAGGTCGCCGCCTGCGGCGACAGCGATCTGGGCTGCTGCGGTGTTGATGTTGAGGAGAGCGATCTGACGGTCGCGGTTGTCCATGTTACTTGCCTCGCTTCTTGGGGTTGGAGGTGGGTGTCCCACCATTGTACAGGTCGGTAGTCGTCAGTGCCGAACCACGGCACGAGTCATACCAGTTGCACCACTTCTGCGAACACAACGCAGAGGTGTCATTCACGGGCCACGGGGATTCCAGCCCGAGAAGGATTCCTTGACGGACCAACGGTTCCGTCATTGATGCCAGCCACACCTCATGGTTCCGTGAACGTGTAACGGAAACAATCTGCGAGGTGTGCTTCTCTCGGATCAGCACACCGAACTTGAAGGTGCACGGATAGTCGGTCAGGCCGACACGGGACAGTGCTGCAGCGTAGACAGTTGGCTGCACTGCCGTGTTCTGCTTCTCACGTTCGCTGTACGCTCGGGCTGCCGTCTTCCAGTCCCACAGCGTCCCGTCCTCGCACACGGCGTCAACCGTGCCCGACAGCCGCACCTCGACAGGGGTGCCGTTCACTTCCGTGTGGTAGAACGGCACATTGAACCCGTACTCGGTGTGACTGATCTTGGGGAGTGTCGGCAGGATCTCGTCATGCCAGGTGTTCCACAGTTCGCATGTCTCGACACGCATCTGTCGTTCCGACCAGCCGAGTGTCGACACCACCCCTTCGGACAGCAACGTCTCCCAAGCGCCGTCCATCGCAAGGCCGACATCGTCGCCGTTGAGGTGCGCTTCGATGCCAGCGTGGACTGCGGTGCCGATTGCAGCACTGTCGTTCGTGCGCCGCTTCTCAGGCTCGATAACAGCACGTCTGCCCCGTTCGAGGCAGAGCGTGCTGTCGTTCAGCCACGACTGTCGGAACGTGACAACGATCCGACCGTCCTCCTGATGCTCGATCTTCATCGGCTGATCCCTTCCGCCAGTTTCATCTGGCTGCTCACATAGGCGGTTACCCTGCGGCGCAACATGGCAAGCACATTGCCTTTCGGGTTCACCGCGTACATCTCGTTCAACTCCTTGCGGATCGTCGGGGACGAAGCCCCAGCGATCACACGCAGACGTGCATGTGCACGCCACGGCTCCGCTACTTCCGCCTCGGTCTGGCATCCCTCGCGGAACACCCAGTGGTCGAGTGCGTTCCGCACCTTGTCGTGGATGCTTGTCCACTCCACGAGGAAGTCGAGGAGTTCTGTTCCAGACGGGCGACAGTAGTCGCCTGTCTCGAACATCTGACGCACAGCCCAACCGCCAGCGAGATCAGCACTGATCTCCGCTGGCTTGTCGAACACAACGTCACACAAGCACAGGCTGTGGTGTGCAATCACACCGCAGCCCTCTGGGCTTTCTGACATGGTTTTCCTTTCTCTCTGTGATCGGGTCGGGTTCCGCTCCGCTCCCCCCGCCCCGTCAGGGGCTGGGGGAGCCTCGCTGGGGGCTGACGCTCGGCTCAGTCTACAGGACAGTAGTCTCGCGTCTACCCAGATGGCTAGCAAACAGGCTGTGACCGCCAGTTAGCGAGACGGCCAGCAGACTTGACGTAGCGTCGCGTCGTATCGATCGACGTGTGCCCGACTGTGTCGGACACCACCTCGATTGGCACACCGCAACGCAACAGATTCGTGACCGCCGTATGCCGAAGTGCATGCGGCGAGAACCTGTCCTCCTTCCGCAGCCCAGCACGAGCCTGAAGAACCGACAGCCGCCTGTTCAGCACCAGCGGATTGACAGCGTCGTCGGCAGACGGCAGATCGTACACGATCAGACGCCGTTCACCGCGGCGTGCCATCGATGACATCGCCACCATCGACAGCCACTCGTCAGGGTTCGGGAGGATTGCGGGCAATGTGTCGGCAAGGACGAACGCCATGTCCCTGTACTCCACCGTGTCCTCGTGACCGCCCTTGCGTGACAGACCGACAAGCAGCCCACGGGCAGGGTCAACCTGCTCGGGGGCCAGGTCGACAACCTCCTGCCTCCGCAGCCCTGCGAAACACATCAGGCCGAGCCACACGCGGTCATCGACAGGGATCTCCGATTCCCACAGGCGGCACCACACCTCGTCGGGTACGGCTTTCGCCACACGGTTACGAACCTTCGGCACCCCGATATCTCGGGCAGGGTTCTGTTCCGTGTGGCCACGCTGCACGAGCCACTGCCAGAACGACAGCAGCACAGCACGGTCACGTTCCACCGTCGCAGGGGAAGGCACGATGCCGCCCCTGCGGGGACGGTTCACGAACGCCTCCAACTCTTCGGTCGACGCATCCTGCCAACCCTTCCCGAGGAACTCGTGAGCACGTTCCAGCGTGTCCTGATAGATCGCAGCCGTCTTCGGTCGGCATCGGCGTACCGTTTCCAACCAGTCGCAGTAGCCGTCGATCAACTCCAGATCGGCTTCCATCACTCACCTCCCTTCGGGATGGTGAGGCCACGGCGTTTCGCTTCGAGCCGTGCTGCCCACACCCAGGTGTCGTTGTTGGGCGAGTCGGTGATGATGCTGAGCACCGAGGCGTCGAGATGCAGGCGGATGGCCTGACGGACACGACGCTTGTGTGCCTTGTTCTGCCGTGCGAGTCGTTCTGCGGACACCTGAGCGCCCGTCTTGAACCCGTTCGCCGTGATGTAGAACTCTGCCATGTCAGTTGTTCTCCTTGTTGATGCTCTTCAGCGATTCGTTGCACTCGCCGCACAGTGTGTCGGTGCGGTTGGCGTAGACGTAGAAGTGAACGTCTCCGTCCACGATTCGCTCACCGCAATGGGTGCAGGCGTAGGGGTACGTCTCGTTTGCCATGTCACTCACCTTCCTTGATCGGCGTTTCGCCACGGAACATTGCCAAACAGTTACTGCACTGGAACTCGTCATCGAGATCGAACTCCATCCACTCGTCGGGAGAGTTCACCGAATACCACTTCGACGGCGCCTCCCGCTTCCAAACCTGATCCGACTTGCAGTGCGGGCACACGAAAGGGTTCAGCATCTCTGACAGGATCCCCTGCACTGCTGCCACCATGCTCCTGTCCATCGCAATCCATTCGTCCACTGGCGTCCCCTCCTTCCACACCAGTGCGCTGCCGTCACCGAACGTCTTCACGTTCAGCATGCCGCCGTTGCCCATCTTCACCTGTGTCGTCTTCTTCACTTTGCACGCTCCTTGTCATACTGGTCGATGAACTTGCCGAGACGGGCGACTTCACCCTGCAACATGCGTCGCTCGTCCTTCTGGTACTGCTCGGGATCGTCGTCAATGGCGATCATCTGGTTGAGGGCCTCGATGCGGCTCAGGATCTCGTCGTGCAGCGTGAGCAGCATCAGCATCGTGTCAGTGCGACGGATGTCGAACACATACACGCTGTCGACAGGATTGTTGTCGGAAGCACCGACACGCGACAGGACGTTGTCGATGAGCGTCACCTCCGATTCCTCGTAGCGTTCCGCATAGTCGGCGAAAGCGATGTCGAGCACCTCGCCGTCAACGGTGTAGGTCGGGTCTAGGGCCATGTGATTTCTCCTTTGTTTCGGTTAGAACGGTTCGGCGGCAGGCAGATAGCAGTCTGCCTGAGCGGTGGACAGGGCCTGCATGATTTCCTGCAGGGCAGCGAAGTCGGCTGCTGCGGTGGTGTAAGCACGACCGTGCGGGGTCAGACGGTTCTTGGCCATCTTGCTCACACAGTTCTGGATGGCGATGCTCACCGTTTTCGTGAGAGCGTCGAGATGCTCTCTCGGCATGTCGAAGTTCACGAAGTCGGGAACCAGAGTTGTTGCCTGCACATCCATCAGAAACCCTCCGTGATCGTGACGGACGCCTCATCGACGTAGTCATCCTTGCCGTGAACGAGATACTCGATCTCCATGTACTCCTCGTCGGTGAGACGGTCACAGGTGCCGCACAGGTGTGTGTCCCAGTACCCTTCCTCCATCTCGTACACACCATCGTTGGCACCCAACTCCAGCGCCTCCTGCAACTCGTCCTCCGTGACATGGTCGGGGACCTTCACCTCGAACTCGATGTTGGTCACCGTCGTGATCGTTGCATAACCCTTGACGATACGCATTACTGTTCCCCCTTCAGGGTCTCTGGTTTCTTGGTAATGTTCTTGGGACACGGGTGCGTCACCTCGACGCACGGGATCGGCACCGCAATCACGGTGCCGCACTTCGGGCAGCGGAATCGGGTGAAAGCGGGGGCGCTGCCGCCCCCGCTGACACCGCCGCTCACAGTGCTGCCACCAGCGTGGCGAACTGGTCCGCCAGCGGATCGACACCGCTGTACAGCGAGTCGACCGTGGAACGGAGACGGGCACCGTCGCCGCCACGGACCACCGCACGATGCTGCTCGTAACCCTGCACCGCCATCACCCCACCCCACACCGTACCCTTGGCGTAGGCGTTGTGCTCGGCGTTGTACTCGGCAACGATCGCATCGTACCGCTGACCCCACAGGGTCTTCGCCTTGCCCTTCTCAGGCTCGTCGCCCAGCACCTCACGGACGACACGCTTGAACGTCGACACCGCCAGCGGGGTCTGCACGAGGTCAACAGCACGCTGCTGGAACAGTGCAAAGTTGCCTGCGGCAGCGAGCACGAGACGCTTCGCCGTCTCCCAACGGTCTGCGACCTGGCTGGTGTTCTTGAAGGCGATCATGTCGCCCTCACCAGCAAGACCGTTCGACTTCGCACGCTGCTTCGCTGCAGCAAGGTTGATGCTGACCGTGTTGGTGCACTGCGACACCACCACCGACTGCTGCACCTTGTTCTTCCACGAACCGTCCCACGATCCCATCACCGAGACAAGACCGCCGAGCGAACCGCCGAAGAAGTCGGCGGCACCGAGGTCGACGCAGGCGACGAACTTCTTCCCCATGTCCATCTCGAACACGGTGATGACGTTCGCCTCCCAGCCGTTCAGACGTGCAGCCTCGACGAACGTGTCCGCCATGTCTGCGAGGTCGAGCGGCTGCAACAGCCCGTCGGATGCGCGGAAGCCGAGGAGACGCTCGGCACCGAGCACGTCACGGCGGATGAGCGCACGGTGCTCGTCCGCCAGTGCGACCTGCGGCATGTACTCGTTCAGCGGGATGCTGACGATGTCGGCCTGCAGTTCGAGCGTGCGCTCGATCATGTCACGGGCGGACGTGCCGACCGTGTACTCGGACCATGCGGTGCCTGCACGCAGGGTCCACGGCTCGAAGCCACGGCCTGCGGTGCCCATGAAGTCATCCTTGCGCAGGACGACGGGGGCGAAGGCTGCGTGGCCTTCCTCGATTGCTCCGAGGTGTCCGTACTTGTTGGTTCCCATGATGTTGTGTCCTCCTTGGACGTTTGTTGTTATTCGATTGACTAGTAGGGCTGGCCCTCAGCCAGATACGCATACTACCAGCAGGTAGTCCTATGTTCCCGATGCTGGGGAAACATGCCGCCGACGGCGGCATGTCCCCCCTGGCATCAGTCGATACTCAACCGCATCGCAGCAAAGTTGCATGCCACGCAATGAAGCCAGACGCCAGCCTCACGCTGAGACACCAACTCCTGCAGACGGGCATGGTGACAGTTGCGGCACAACCCCGTCGCCTCATGCGGCCCGTCGGGCATCGTCACGCCGCAGGCATCACAATCGTGACGCACCCCCTTCGGGCTGGACGTGACAACCACCTCCGCAATGCGGACCGACAACGCCCCGCAAGCAGACTGCACCGCAACCGTATCGGTCGCCGCCACGTCGCCAGTGCTGCCCGACTGGGACGCCACCGCATTACGCATCTCGGCACACAACCCGTCCTGCAGATGCCCCACGAGCGCCGCCGAACGCACAACCTCCACAGCGTTACCCGCAGAGAACCACGACGGGATCTCCACAGTCACCTCGAACACCTCCTCCCTCATGACCGAAACCTGCATCGTGACCGTCCGCACATGCGAAACAAACATCAGACATTCTCCTCTTCCTTGGTCGGACGGCAAGCCGCCGCCGACAGTCTTGCAATCTCCAAGAACAAGCGCCGCAAGCGGTAACCCCACTGCTGCGCATACGGCACAAACACGTCAACCCCCTTGGTGGACAGGTCGAGGAACGTCGGGGGCAGAGCGAGACGGGACCACGAAACGCCCGCATCGTTCAGCGTTCCCCAACCCTCCGCATGGGCCGTGACGAACAGCGGGTTCGGTCCGTCGAACGAACCGTGCACCACCCACTTCGCGTCGTAACCCAACGGGTTCACGACGAACGAGAACGAGTTCACTTCGATCGACGTATCAGCAAGCCTGAACTCGACATCGCACGCAAACCCGTCGAACAAGACACGCTGCAGCGGCCGCACCACACCCCCATCCCATTCCTCAGGCTCCGTGTCATAGACAAGATCGAGCGCCCACACGCCTGCCGCATACATGCGGCACTCGACCTCCGACAGATGATCATTCGTGAATATTGACTGCATGACATAACCTCTTTCTGTGATTGTTGTAGAAGAAACCCAACTCATTCAGCGAAACAATCGCCTACGCCGACAACAACATGCCGCCCACGGCGGCATCTCACACAGGGACGCTACGGATGAACCCGTGCCGATCCCTGCGGAAACCCTTCACCCGCACCAACACCGCATACCCGCCCTGCAGATCCAGATCACGGCGATCATGCGCATCACCATCGATCACGACACGGCCAGCGAACGTCGCAGGCAACACCGCCCCACGAGGCAGATCAACAGGAACCACCACGTTCCCCTCGACACTGTCGAGATCGGTGCGTTCCGTCGCCGACGCAACCGTGTAGTACGAACCGAGATCGATCCGCTTGCCCTTGCCCTTCGTGTAGTCGAACAGGTGGAACAGGTGGAACACACCCTCAGGAATGATCTGCTCCCACGGGATATCGGACGTACCATTCGGGCGAGACGCAAGCCACAACCCGCGCCGACGCGCAGCCCGATCCCGACGCTCCAACTCGTCCAAGAAACAAACCGCATACTCGAACGGATGGTAATACATCAGGTCCGCACGAACCTGCATCGCAATCTTCGCCGCAGGTGTCGCCAACCGTCCCGTGTCATCCAGACACACAGCACGGCACCCTGGGCTGGACCAACGGCAGTGCTGACGGCCGCTCTTGCGGGCGGACGGCAGATACTGCACCATCTGCACCCAACCATCCGTCACCGACGACTCCGCCGAATGAATCAACTTCGACGACGCATCCTCCTGCGTGAACAGATAAGGATTCCGACCGCCCCCACGCCCCACAGACAGAGCACGGAACACGCTACGGGAATGACGCACCGCAGCACGCCACTCCTGCCGCGGACCACGGAACGTCCGCCACGCACTGTCGAACGACATAGCCAGACGGAACTCCCACTCAAACAACTTCACCATCATGAACCTCCCAGTTCATCTCATCGGGCACAGCGCCCCGACAACACACACCGATGTGTGTGCTCTCGGGACGCCCCGAGATACCGCCCACGGCGGCATCTCGGGACACCCACTCACCCGTTCAGCGCCTCGTAATCACGGACGAACCGCTCGCACCGACGCAACAGCCCGCGCTCCGTACGAGCACGGCAACGAGCCACCGCCAACACGGTATACGGATCCTCAGGCCCCCACACCGTCAGCGTCTGGCCATCCAACTCGAAGTCGAACCGACCATCCGTCACAAGGGTCCACCGATAGATCAGATCGACGTAAACAACCTCCATCACGTCATCCATCACAGCACCCCCTCCAACGCCGACAGAGCAGCGTACGGATCATCCGCCGCCCACCACGCCGTCACCGCATCATTGGCGATCACCACACGACCGTCAATAACAGTGAGACGCCGCACCGTGTACTCACAGTTGCGGTGATCCGCAAGAATCACCGCAACCATCTCGGGGACCGCAATCCCCGAGACAGTCATGAACTCCCGCACACTGCGAGGAACGTACTGGCGCCGCATCACGCCACCACATCCCAAGCGAGACCGATCAGGTCGGCATCCACCGACACCGACGCAGCCTCCTCCTCAGCGAACAGAACCTCCATCAGGAGATCCCACTCGGCAACAATCGCAGCATTCATCTCAGCCTTGGACATTTGATTTCCCTCCTTGGGAACGTCAGAGCACGAACCACTCGTGATGACAGTCAGACACACACCCCGAGATACCGCCGACAGCGGCATCTCAGGGTGTGTGCCCTCAACCGTCACGAATCAGCGGGAAGCCGAGCGCGTCACCCCACACTCAGCGAAATACCCAACCGCAGCCTTCGCCGCGTCGAGCGACGGATACGTCACACCGACAAGGCCAGGGTACGCGATCACTTTCCACACACCCTCCGCCACCTCAACACGACGACGCTCCTCCCACACCTCCAGCAGGACACGCTTGCCGCGACGGATCCAACGGACATCCCACGGACCAGCAGACAAACCGTCAACCCACGACTCAACAATCGCATGCTGCGTCTCATCAACGCCCCACGCATCAATCACTGCATCACTCATCTCATACCCTCCTCAGGGAACGACAACCCAAGACCATCTCAGGATGCCATCACCAGACACCAGCGAACCGATGCCCAGTGATGGCACCCCGAGATACCGCCGACAGCGGTATCTCAGGGAACCAACCTCACAGACCGCGACGGGCGTTCTCCTGCGCAACCAGACGCTTCCACTCGGCATTCGACAGCGCCCCGATCGCCTTCGACGCCTTCGCCTTGCGCTTCGCCGCCTCCGACAGAACAGGAGCATCATCCGCCGACTCCACACGCCCAACCGCCGTCGACAGATACTTGCCCCACTCGGCGACACGCTCCGAATCGACACGCTTCACCAAACCGAGCGCCTTCGCCTCCGCCGCCGACGCCTGAGCGAACGCCTTCGCCCAACCATACGACGCCTCCCGATCCGACAGCGAGATACCGCCGCTAGCGGCATCTTCACGCTTCGCCGCAACCCACTCCGAACGGGCCGAACGGGCCAACGTCACCACCGCCTTCCGCAACGCCTCATGCGTCCCGAACAGAGTGGCGCCACACTCCACCAGCGCATCACTGAACACGAAATCTTCCATGACTGTCTCTCCAGACTTGCCGCCCACGGCGGCATCTCATCGAACCGAACGACCCGCTCGGTCCTGAGCACTGCGCTTATCGCAGTGTCTCACCCCCTGAAAGTGTCGGGTTTTTTGGGGTGGTCCAGTGGACGATATGGGGACAGGGAACGTAAGACCCCTTATGTTTCAGACAGGAAAGCGTGCGTGAGGGGGCATGTGGGGCGGTGCCGTACCAGATCCCTAAGGGACTCCTTCAGCCTAGGGGCGGTTGGATGGTTTTTGGGGGGCTTGGTATATGGTGAAGCCCTCTCACACCTGTGGGGTGTGGAGGGCTTCTAGAGGGGTCTGTGTGGGTTGTGTGAGCACACATCAACCTGTCGGGTTGTGTGTGCGGCGGTGTGTTCGCTCTCAGGACATAGTGCCCCTTGGGAACCCTCCTGACCGCAACCGTCACCGTCGACCACCTTCCGCCTCACGGGTGGCCTGCAGGCATTGCCCGTACTCTCTGAGTTCCCGTTCGGGGCATGCCTGCGGCTGCCCCTCTGACGGGCGATCTCACCAGTGCGAGTGGTGGGGGGCTGTGGTGGGCCTCTACTTGTGGGGACTCCTGTTACGCGACCGAGCGTTCGCTCGGTAGGTAACGTGCGGGCGGGTTGGTATGGGGTTGGAAGAGAATCTTTTGGATGTCCGCAAGGAACGGTATGTCGATTGGTTGGTGACTGTTCCGTCTGAACGTCAGCCTTCTTCGAAGCAGCGTTATGCTGATCAGGAGGGGGTGTCGGTTGAGACGTTGCGGAGGTGGGAGAAGGAACCTGTTTTCCGCAAGGCGTGGGAGTTGCGGTCTTCTGATGTGGTGGGTTCGCCCGAGCGTGCACAGAACGTGTTGGAGACGTTGTATACGCAGGCTTTGCAGGGGGATGTGAAGGCGGCTTCGTTGTTCCTTCAGGCTACGAACCGCATTCAGCCTCCGCAGGTGGTGGTGAAGGATGACCGCCAGTTGGCGAAGGTTTCGGATGAGGAGTTGGAGTCTCTGATTGCTGCTGCGGCGGTTTCGGAACGGGAACGGCGTGATGGCGTTGCTGGTTGAGTGTTCTGGCTGTGGGGAGGAGTTCCCTGCGGTTGCATGCCGCTGGCGGTGTCCCGCTTGCGGCATGAAGGAATCTTGTTGCGAAGGAGAACCTTGTGGATCTGGAAGCGTTGTTGCGGGAGCGGGAGTGGCGGAAGTGCCAGGGGCCGCAGGACGCGACACATGCGGAACTCCTTGAGGCGTTTTCGTATTTCTGTGCCCGCTACTGGTATGTGAAACATCCTGAGCGGGGGCGGATACTGTTCGACATGCGTGAGGCGCAGGTCGAGACGGTGGATGCATGGTTGCAGGAGCGGTATTCGATTGTGCTGAAGGCCCGTCAGATCGGGTTTTCGACGTTGGCTGCCGCTTTCTCGTTCTGGTGTGTCTATTTCTGGGGCGACAGGTTCATTGTCATGCTTTCCCGCACGGAACGTGAGTCGGTGAAGTTGCTGGCGAAGGCAAAGTATGGGTATAAACTGCTTCCGCAGTGGATGCGTGAGCGGGGTCCGCAGGAAACGTCGTCGAATCAGCAGAAGATGACGTTCAGCAATGACTCGGCTATCGAGTCGTTGCCGTCTGGGTCTGATCCTGCTCGTGGCGAGTCGGTGTGGAAAGTGATTGTTGACGAGATGGCGTTCCTCCCGAACTCGGAGGAAGCGTGGGCATCGATCGAACCGATCACGGACGTTGGTGGAAGCGTGATCCTGCTGTCCACAGCGAACGGTGTGGGTAACCAGTTCCATTCGATGTGGGTTGCTGCCGAACAGGGATTGTCAGGGTTCAAGCCACTGTTTTTCCCGTGGTGGGCTGGTGGGCGTGATGAAGCCTGGTATGAGTCAAAGAAGCGGTCGATGCCAGCATGGCAGTTGCATCAGGAATACCCGTCGAACCCTGATGAGGCATTTATCCGTTCAGGTAATCCAGTGTTCGACACTGATATGTTGCGGAATCTGCCTGTTGAGGAACCGAGGCGGTTCCAGATGGTTACATTGTCGCCGAGGAACACCGATTTCCGTCCTTCTCCCGAGGGGGAGTTGTCGGTTTGGGCTTGGCCAGATCCTGACCACAGGTACTGTATCGGGGCGGACGTGTCGGAAGGATTGGAGCATGGCGACTATTCGTCCGCCCATGTGATCGATGCGACCGATGGGCGGGTTGTTGCTCACTGGCACGGGCGTGTGGATGCCGACATTTTTGGTCAGATCCTGGCGGAGTTGGGTTGGCGGTATGCTGGCTGTCTTGTTGGGGTGGAGTCCAACAACCACGGGTTGACGACGCTGAAAGCGTTGCAACGGTATGGTTACAAGAACATTTACCGTCAGCGTCGCCTTGCCCAGAGGCATGGCGAGCCGACGGAGATCCTTGGTTGGCGCACTACGGTGCAGTCGAAGCCGTTGGCTGTTGACGAGTTGAATGGCGGGTTGCGTGATGAGGCGTTGACCCTCGCCTGCGAACGCACTATAGCAGAACTAAGGACATTTGTACGGGACCCGAATGGGCGTACTCACGGGTCGCCTCACGACGACCGCGTGATGTCGCTGGCTATCGCCAACCAGATGTTGAAGTATGTCTGGCTTCCCGAGTTTGTCGAGGATAAACCCCTCAAACCGTACACATTCGACTGGTTCGTCCGAGAGATGGACAGGCCAGGTGATGGGCATCAGAAGGTGGCAATCGGGTCATACAACGTGAGGTAACACTTTTGTCCTCTTTTGATGGGTTATTTCTCCTGCTCCGATTGTGGACGCCAGGTTTCTGTCCCTGAAGGGGAAGATCCGAAGCGTTCTACATGCTTCAAGTGCCATGTTGGATCGATCTCGATCGGTTTCACCTACGGGAAAGAGAACTTTCACGGTGACACGATCAAGCAGCGTCAGGATCAAGCGATCCGTGACGCCGCTTCCGAAGGTCGCACGATCGAACCCGTCGGACAGCGGTGGGTGTGAGATGGCAGTGTGGATCCAGTTCGTCTTTGGACCGCTCATCCTCCTGATCGGCGGAGTGCTCGTGAAACAGTTCGGTGTTATCCGCAGGGAGAACACCGAACAGCACACCGCAGGACAGGAAAAGATTGGGATGCTGATCGATTCACACCACAACCTGACAGGCAAGGTCGACGGGTTGGTCGACAAACTGGACACCCACATCAACGACGACCACGGGAAACGGAGAAAGGCATCATGACTGCTTCAAAGGTACGGCTGCTGATCCGATCGCTCACACTGCTTGCCACGGCGGTCCTGGGAGGGTAGGAAGGTTCAATTTTT
>JAAOEI010000393.1_pt1 | contig 17127 bp, 27 predicted proteins | sample 7059261 | NCBI WGS metagenome assembly JAAOEI01 (sample SAMN14008812, study PRJNA610033) | viral metagenome | isolation source: viral particles filtered from seawater | place: China: Hangzhou Bay, Yangshan Deep Water Harbour | collected 2017-10-31
GGATACACGACCATTAAAATGGGGAACTATGAAAGTTATTTTTCCAATCTTTGTAAATTTGCTGAATATTCTAGTGGCAAAGAAGTTGATAATTTTAAAATTAAAATTGATTACGAAGTGGAGAAACGTTGTCAGGTGGAAATCACTGCAGGGGAAATTAAAGCTTTTCAAGGACAGCAAATTAGCAAAGAAGCTTTGGTCGAATCTTTGGAACAATTGATAGAGGGTGGCAAGACTGGGGCAAGGATGGGCTTTGCTCCATGAAGACGGCACAGGAGTTAGGAAAAATTATTTGTTTGGTTTTAATTTTTACGGGAGCCACACTGGCACTGGGCAACACGGAAACAGAAAAAATAAAATGTGAAGCGGAGCATCTTTTGCCAACGGTAAAAGAATTTACTTTGGCATGGTACGAGGCACACTACGAGGGCAACGGCAAGGCACTTGAACAAATCGCGGCAAACATTTGTAACTACAAAATAGCTTGCCCACCGTCCGAAGAAAAAACTTTCCCCTAAATTTTTTACTTGCAAACAAATTTTTTGCGGCGTATTATGTCTATGCTTTATTAAAGCATATTATAATACAACGAATAATAAACGAAAGGATGGGCACATGGCTTTTAAGACCGAAAAATATAATAGTTGGCAAACCCTCCACCGAGAATTAAAAAAGACTCTTGATCTCTTTGCAGTTAGTTTAGAAGAGGAAGACAACTGGACCCCGGAAAAATCAGTCGAGTTTTTAGTCCTGGTCCGGGAAATTGCCGACGGCATCAAAGAGTATAAATCCCGCCTTGAACAAGTAAAAAATTTCCTTTCTTACGCAGTTATTCCCAGAATATTTGACGAACACGGAATCAAGAGTGTTTCCTACGAACATTTGAAAGCGCGGGTTTCCCTTAAATCCCAACTACGGGCATCCGTGCAAACCGATCAAAAAGAAAATGCAATTCAATGGTTGAAAGAAAATCACCCTGGGATTGTGACAGAAACGATCAACGCAAATACGCTTTCCTCTTTTGCAAAGTTAATGCTGGAAGAAGAGGGCATTGAACTTCCTTCTGAACTTTTTAAAACCGAAACAGCGACCAACGCTTCAATTACAAAAATACAATGAAAAGGGCAAAACAATGACCACAAAAACAAAATCAAAATCTAACAAAGTGCAAAAAACAACGGAATCTTCTTTAGAAAAACCTGCCTTTATGCAAGGGCATGCCGGAGAAGGACTGGAATACGTGGAAACAAATGACATCGAACTTCCGCGTTTGAAATTGATTCAGCCGCTTTCGCCGGAAAAAGAAGCTGATCCGGATTTGAGGGACGGGGAATTTTACCATTCGATCCTGGAAAAATCTTTGGGAAAAGAACTGGCAATCGTTCCCATTGATGTAAGAAAAGCTTATATACTTTGGGCACCCCGGCATATGTCCCTTGGAATCCTTGCCACCTCTTTTGATGGCCGGTATTGGTCCCCGCCGAACGGGTCGTGGGAAGTGACTCTATCCAAAGACGACAACAAGCCGGTGACCTGGAAAACCAAGCCCACCGTGGCTGAATCCAAACTGGCGGAATTTGGGAGCTCGAATCCAATGGACTCAAAATCCAGGCCCGCCGCCACGCTTATCTATAATGTGCTTTGTTTATTACCTGACCACCTGGACCTTGGACCGTGTTTTGTTTCTTTGCAAAGATCCGGGATAAAAGTGGCTAAAAAATTACTGGCTAAACTTAAAATTTTGACCACCGCCCAACAGATCCCGGTTTATGGTTGTTTGCTTAAAATGCGTTCCACGTTGATGAAATCAGATGGTAACAGCTTTCAAGGTTATGCGTTCGAGAATAACGGGTTTGTTAAAGACGAAAAATTATTCAAACTCGCGCAGGACACATATAAAGGTTTTGCCGGAAAGAATTTGAAGGTGGACCTGGAAGACGAAACCGTAGACGAAACGCAGGAAGATGACCTGCCTTTTTAAAAAGGGGTAACCATGCAATTGGACAACGATCAAATCTGCTATTTGCAGGATTTGTTTTCCGACGCGGAATTGTATCAAGATAAATTAAATCAATGGGAATTGAATTTTATTGAAGACAATCAAAGAAGATTTATGAATGACGAAGGGGGAAACGAAGGTTATTTTGTTTCCCCCAAAATGTGGGGGATCTTCCGGAACATCCGGGAAAAACTTGATAACGACGTTCAATGGTAAAAATATATGACAACTTTTCCGAACATTGATCATTGTAAAAATATTGTTCTGGACACCGAAACCGATGGGGTGGACTGGAAACGAAACAAGGTGGTGGGCTATGTGGTCACCACTGGCCCTGGTCCCCATGAAACGTGGTACTTCCCCACCAGGCACGGAAAAGGGAAGAACCTCGATCATGATCAAGTAACTCGATGGATCAAAGATAAGATTATGGCCCGTTCAGACGTTCGCCTAATTGGGCATAATTTTAAATTTGATTTGCATATGTTCAAAAACGAAGGAATAGAATTTAAAACTCGTGCCCTGGAATGTACGATGGTAAACGCGGCGTTGTTGAACGAAAACGCAGGGGCGTATAGCCTGGAAGCGGTGGCCAAACGGTATCAGGTTCAAGCTAAAAAGGGCGAGGGCCTTTATAAATTTCTTGCGGCCCAGTTTGGTGGAAAAGATGGGCGGGACCAAATGGGCAATTTCTGGAAAGCAGACGGGAACAACCCTTTAATCCAGGCTTACGCCAAAGGGGATGGGACCACCACTTGGCAGGTTTGGGAAAAACAAATGGAGGGCATAGAATCCGAATCTTTGAACCGTGTTCATGATATTGAGTGCCGGGTTCTTAGAACCCTTTTCAGGATGGAACGGCACGGAGTGCGGGTGGATGAAGAAGCTTTAAAAAATTTACAGGTAGAAATTTCCGGCAAACTGGAAAAAATAAAAAAAGAGTTGCCCAAAGATTTCAACGCCCGTTCCCCTTTGCAGGTTCAAGGTTTTTTGGAATCCAATGGAATCAAAGGTGGATGGCCTTTGACCCCTAAAGGCCGACCGTCGTTTCCGGAAAAATGGTTGGTGACCAATGCCCCTGGAAAGAAAATCATTGAAGAACGAAAACTATTACACTTAATGAATTCGTTCATCGAACCCACCTTGACCAAGCATCTTTTCAATGGTCGGGTTCATACCAACTACAACCAGGTTAAGATGGACGATTTCGGAACTGTGTCCGGGAGATTGTCTTCCAGTAACCCAAACCTCCAGCAAATCCCAAAACGAAATTCTGAACTTGCCCCTTTGTTTCGTTCCATCTACTTACCGGAGGAAAACCATGAATGGTACTCCAACGATTACGAACAACAGGAATTTGTTATTTTTTCTCATTACGCTAAAAACGAAAAACTCCTTGAGGGGTACAGACAGGATCCGCCGATTGATATTCATCAAAACGTGGCGGAAATGCTGGGCATGGAACGCACCCCGGCAAAGAGTATGAATTTCGGGATTGTTTATGGGATGGGAGTGAGTACATTGGCCCAACACCTGGACTGTACCTATGAACAGGCCAAAGAATTGTTGAACGATTATCACCATAAGATCCCCGAAGCAAAGACCCTTTCAGACAGCGCATCTAAAAAAGCGCGGATCCGTGGATATGTATATACGTTATTGGGGAGAAGAAGGCGTTTCCCTAATCCACAGTTTGCTTATAAAGCTTTGAACTCCATTATCCAGGGGGGCGGAGCGGATATCACCAAACTAAAAATGGTAGAGGTGGACGAATTTTTCGAAAAGCAAACGAACGATGAATGTAGATTAATGCTCCAGGTTCATGATGAACTGAACTGGAGCATTCCAAAGGATTACCCCCAAGAAATCCACAACACCGCCCTGGATATCATGGCATCTTTTACAAAAAATGATTTGATCCAGTTGACCCTCCCCTTGCGGGTTGATAGCAAACACGGGGAAAACTGGGGCGCGGCAACATTCGGAGATAAATAAAAATGCCCACCTTGGAAAAGGATTTTCAAATAGAATTAATTAAAGAAGCAAAACGAATTAACGGGCGCGGGCACCGTATACGCCACTTCAACATGGCGGGGTTACCGGATCTTTCTATCACCGTTCCGGGGTATCTGCACACCTGGATTGAGTGCAAATTGGAAAAACGAACAAAATTTTCTTTAGATTATCTGAACGAACCGAAACCAAAACTTTCCGTTCTTCAGCGTGCCTTTATCAAAAAAGAAAATTCCGCTGGGGGCCGCGCTGGGTGGGCGTTGTTGTTGACCTATAAAGGACGAACAGATATGGATATTGTAGTGGGCCTGGACCGTGGACCAACTAAAACAATCAACCGGCAACGCGGGGAACGGTGGCCCCTATTATTTATCATGGATTCGATTGATTCCTTGTGGAGTGAAAATTATGGCTAATTTTTTTATTGAAACTAAGCAGAGCGAACCAAGAGTAAAGCTTTTCCTTATTAAACCCGACAACCTGAATTATGTGGAACTGTGCGCGGAGTACGAAGATCCAAAAAACCAAACCATCGAACAAATTTTGTTATTAAGAATCCTGGGTACAGGGGAAATTATACGTTACCCGTTAACCAGTAAACAAATGAACAACATGCAATTTAAAAAAGCACTTAATTTAAATGACAATTCAAATCTTTGGTTGTTACCCATAACAACAGATGGCGCGAAGGTGATTTATGGAAAATAACCTGGAACCGGCGGACCAATTGACCGAATTTAAAAAGAATGATTTTGAAAAAACCATGCTGGCATTTTTACCGGTTGAAGAACTGGAACAAATCGCGGAGGTCTTTGATTACGGCGCGAAAAAATACGAGCGACACAACTGGATGAAACCCGCCAAGTGGTCCAGGGTATTGTCGGCTTGTCTGCGCCATATTTTCGCATTCATGCGCGGCGAAATGCGGGACAAGGAATCCGGGCTTCTCCACCTTGCACATGCGGGGTGTGACCTTTTGATGTTGATGTACCTGGTTAACCAGAGTATAGGCACAAACGACGTTTGCCCAAATACGCCCAAACGGACGGAATCCATTTATGCAAAACGACCCCATTCTTCCAGGGGATTTTATGAAGAAGAAGTTAAAAGAAGATTTGGGACCACTGATGATGGGGGGAGCGATGTTGTATCCAGTTAAAATATATGACGGCAAAGGAAAGCTGAAACAAGTGGTTTCTCAGGAAGAAATTTCAAAAACTTTCTGGGACCAGTTGCCGGAAGATTATATCCAGGCACCAAAAAATCATAACGGGGTTTGTGATAAATGCGGGGAAAACTACTCCACCAAAGATCCGGAAAACACACTGTGTTATCTATGCCGGAGAAAAGAAAAACAAAAACGTTTTCTTGGTGCGGAAATAAACTGTAAAAAATGTAAAAAAATTTTCGTCGTGACCAGTGGTGGACAAGCAACCTGTATCGCGTGCAGACCATGTTAAAAGAATGAAAAAAGTTAGTAGAAATTATCCAGGAATAACTTTGTTTGAAATCCGGGGTATGGATTACGACCTGGAAAATTTTATCCGAACCTCCAGAAATTATTTGTCAAACATCGAACTATACGATCCGTTGAAATCGGGGGAACTAGCAATTATGCAAACTATAAAATCCATGCGTTTGGCAGGTTACAGATATGAATTCTAAGTGGGCCTTAAAAGGACATCCTCTTGATGTGCAAAAAATGTGCGGGGACTATGCCCATAAAAAAAATGTGGGGTACCTCCTGGAAATGGGACTGGGAAAAACCGCAACCGTGTTGAACGATTTTATGTTGAAAGACCATTGTTCCGGTTTAATTGTGGTATGCCCCAACACCCTGAAAGAAACCTGGATCGAACAAGCCAATCAATGGATTAAATATCCCCTCGAAATAAAAGCGTGGCCCGACGTACCGGGGTTCATAAAAGATAAATGGATTTTTGTTATCAACTACGAGGCCCTGGTCATGGGCCGGCAATTGGGGTATTACCACGCGCTGGGAGCGATGGAAAACAATTCCACTATGTTGGTTTTGGATGAATCCATCAAAATAAAAAACTACAAAGCCCAAGTTACCAAAGCCTGTTTGAACCTTAAACAATATGCAGAATACAAACGTATCTTGAGCGGGGCGCCTATGGTCAACGGTCCCCACGACCTTTGGGGGCAGTTAAGATTTTTAGAAACGATCAATATAAATTATTTTTCGTTCCGAAACTATTTCTGTTTAATGGGCGGATATATGAATAAACAGGTCATTGGATCGAAGAACGAAAAAGAGTTGCAAAAAATCATAAAAAAAGATTGTATCGTTGCAAAAAAGAAAGATTGGCTGGACCTTCCGGAAAAACAATATTCGAAGCGGGTTCTTTCCATGGATCCCGAATCCATGAAACATTACAAATCCATGTTTGAAGAACTAGTGGTGGAGATAAAAGGGGAAATGATTACCGCTGAAATTATTTTAACCAAGTTGTTAAAACTTCAGCAAATTTCAAGTGGATTCATTTATGACGAAAATGGAGTGGCTCGAATAATAAACAAAACTCCTGCCAAACTAAAAGAACTCCTGGAAGCGGTGGAGCAGACCACCGGAAAAATTCTTGTTCCATTCGTTTTTAAACCGTCGTTCGAATTATTGAGAACCACCTTGGCGCCCTTCGGGGTGACCTGGATCACTGGAGGCATGAAACCCGAGGAAATCACGGAACAGAAACAACGTTTCAACGAATCTGATAAATATAAAATCATTCTTTGTCAATCTTCTTCCGCAAAGTATGGGCACACCCTGTTAGGCACCCAATCTATGCCCTGCTCTACCATGTACTTTTTCGAAAATTCTTACTCCCTCGACGACCGAATACAGATCGAGGATCGGATTCACCGGAAAGGTCAAAGATATTCTGTATCATATATAGATCCTGTATGTTCCCCGATCGACAAGGACATTGTGCGGGCGTTGCAACGAAAAACAAAAATCACCGATGCCATTATCAATCATATTAAATAGAGTACCCCATGTTCCTGGATCACGCGATACGGTACCTGAATTTTGGATTTTCCCCTATTCCCGTAAAAGAAAAACAAAAAGCTCCCGCCATTGCCCGGTGGCAAACTTACTGTTCCGCCCGACCCAACGAGGACCAGTTAGAGAAATGGAACAATAGCAACCCCAATTATAACGTCGGGGTTTGTTTGGGCACAAAAATTACCGACGATTATCAACTAGGTTGTATTGATATTGATTCGGAAGATTTTGTTTCCCCCGCCCTGCACGCGATCAACGGAAAATTGCTCACTAAAAAAGGCGCGAAGGGTATTTCTATTTTCGTTCGTGCCCCCGCCCAGCTTCGAAACATAAAACTTAAAGCTAACATCGATGGGAAAAAATCCCGCGTCCCGGTGATTGAAATCCTTTTATCCGGATCCCAAACGGTGATGCCCCCGTCCGTTCACCCAAACGGAGCCATTTATAAATGGGTTGACAAAGAACCTAGGGACCTGGAAGAACTTCCTCTTTTAGATGAATGGACCCTGGACGAACTGAAAGCCTTTTGTGGCGGGGAAGGGGAACATTTTCATAACCTAAATCAAATGGTTTGGGCTGGAGTGGGCGGCGGTGGTGATACGCATGACATTTGCGTGGCGGCGACCGCTTCCATGGTTTCCAGGGGATGGGAAGATGGCCACATTCACCACCGGATTGAACGAGCCAAAGAATCCGCTTGTGCCCGAGCGGGCGAAGTTTATGATTGGCCCGACGCAACCAAAACAATTCAGGAGTGGATCAATTCCGCTCGTAACAAGGGAATGACCGGGACAAAGAAAAAATCCAAAATCCCCAAAGAGCGGGAAATGGCCATCTGGGCTTTGGAAGAACTCGGTGGAATGGATAACGTCGCCACCGTGGACGGAGTTTTAAGAAAATATGAAGACGGCTACTGGCAAGCGGTGAACGTGGAAGCCCTGAAACAAAAAATCTATGTAGAAAATCCATTGATCAAAGAAGGGGAAGCCAAATCTGCAATCAAAATTCTCCATACCTTGACCATGAAAATAATTTTTGGTCGAACAGAAAATGTTGAACCCCAGTATGACCCCATGCGGCAACGGGTTTGTCTGCAAAATGGAACGTTGAATTTAAAAACAGGCAACCTCGAACTGCACAACAGCGAACATGAATTGATTCACCAACTGAATTTTGACTGGGACGAATCCGCCACTTGCCCGGAATACGACAAGGTGCTTAATTTCACATTCAACGGCGACGATGAATCCATCAATCTATGGGATGAATTTTGCGCGTTAACATTGATTGATGATATGTCGTTTCAAAAAATTCTTTTTCTAAAAGGTCCCGGCGGGAACGGCAAAGGGACACTGGCCAGGGTGTTACGAAACATGCACGACCCCTCAGCAGTCGGATCCGTGGCGATCACCGACCTAAATTCCGAGCGAAAACGAACCTCTTTAATTGGAAAATTACTAAACATCAGCGGAGAACAATCCAGGTTGAACCTTGTATCTGATACCTACTTGAAAAAAATCACCGGGGAGGATCCGATTGATACTCGGATGTTATACCAGGAAACGCGGAACAACGTGATTTTGTCCGTGCGATTTTTAGAACTGGTCAACGAAATGCCTTCCACCTCGGACAGTTCCCATGCCCTGCGACGACGAATAATGATCTTGAATTGCCCAAACAAGGTTACTGTGCCGGATGCCCATATGGACGATAAATTATTCAAGGAAAGACCGGGGATTCTTAATCGGTGGGTGGGAGCCTTGAAACGGCTTTATCACCGGGGCGGGTTCCATGTACCTCAATCTTCCATTGATGAGGTGGACCAGTATCTTTTGGAAAATGACAGCGTGCAATATTGGTTGACACAACGCACGGAGCCATTGAACGGCAAACATCCGCTAAGGAATCAGGAACTTTATGCTGATTATTTTGAGTGGGCACGGGTAAGCGGGTATAAATATATTTTTCCCGAAGTCCTTTGGGGGCGACGATTGACCACGCTGGGCCACCCAACCAGGATAAAAAAAATCGGAGGAAAATCAAGCCGGGTTAGGGAACTTATGCTGATCGACGACGCGGAATTTTAAAATGTTAAAATACATTTTTCTTTGGATCCTTGAATGGGTTTTAATTTGTATCAACGTAATGATCCTCTTGTGTTTCATCGCCTACGGTTTAGTGTGCGTGTTTCATGGGATATAAAAATAATTTTATTGTACCCCTTGACAGGATTATAAAACGGGGTTAATATATCCTATGTTAATCACAAAAGCTGGAGGAACATAAAAATGATGACATGGATTGATTGGTTGACGTGGGTAATAATAGTATTGGTAGAAATCATTGGAATTTTTATGGCACTTGAACTTGAAAAAGACTATTAATTTTAGGGGGAAATATGAAACTTGTAACCAAGCGACAATTGCAAGCGGCGAAATTTTGTTCAAACGACGAAACCCGAGAAGTACTGAATAGTTTATTGATCGAACCGCACCAAACCACGGCGACGGATGGCCACAGGTTGATCCAGGTTTTCATCCCTAAGGAGTGCCGCCCGGAGCCCGAGGGGTACCCAGAGGAACTTAAACAAAGGAAAAAGAACTTGTTACTGAAAAAAAAGCACGCGGAAACGATGTTCAAAGGGATTCCCGCAAAAAATAAATTAACCTGTGCCGCTTATGGCCAAAACGACGACCCAAAAAAAGTTGATTTTGTTATCATCGACGAAAAAGACAATGCCCAAGAACTTAAGACTTTCCCAGTTTCCACAGGGGTTTTTCCGGATGTGGACCAGGTTATACAAAAAAACACTGCCGGGAAAAAAATCCGAATTGGTGTTGATGCAAAATACCTGAAAGAAGTGGCGGAGTTTGTAGAAAAAGGTCAAAAAGGGCCAAATAAAATTCTGGTACTGGAAATTGATAAAAACGACCCGGAAAATACCGCCCTTGTTTTTCGCGCAAAGGACGACGATAAAACAGAAATTTTTGGGCTGATTATGCCAATGAGGATTTAAATCATGGAATATAGAAGAAAAGAAATAATCGGAGACTGTGTGCTATATCTAGGGGATTGTAGAAGAGTAATGAATTTAATTCCAGAGGATTATGTGGATGCGGTGATAACAGACCCGCCTTATGGGGTGACCGGTTGTAAATGGGATACTGTCATCCCCCTTCCACAATTATGGGAACAAATCAACAGAATTAACAAGAAAAACGGGGTGTTTGTTTTTACCGCTAGTCAACCTTTTACGACTATTTTGATCTCCAGTAACATTAAAAATTTCAAATATTGCTGGATATGGGAAAAAGATCAGGGAGTTAATTTTCAATTAGCAAAGAAAATGCCTTTAAAAATTCACGAAGATATTCCGGTTTTTTATAGAAAGCCACCTCTATATGTTCCACAAGGAACAATCCCTTGTAACATAAAAAAGAGTAATAAAAGAAGATCTGGCACACTATACAAAGAACACAAAAGAAAGGATTATATTCAAACGCAAAAAAATTACCCTACCTCTATTTTAAAATTTAACAAATCCAGAGGATTGCACTCTACACAAAAACCGGTAAAACTTTTTGAATATTTGATAAATACCTACACCAGGGAAGAAGAAACTGTGTTTGATTTTTCTTTTGGATCCGGAACCACTGGAATTGCCTGCCAAAATTTAAACAGAAAATTCATTGGAATTGAAATAGAAGAAAAATATTTTGAAATAGCCTGCAAACGCATGGAACAAAATCTAAAGGAGAAAAAATAAAATGAAATATGATGAACGCAAACCAGGGCGCCCCCGGAAAAATCCAAAATATCGGCGGGACCTAAAATTAAGCGTTTGGGTTTCCAGGGATGAACGTGCCACCATTCACAAAAACGCGGAACGGGAAGAAAAAGAAACCTCGGAATTTATTCGGGAACGATGTTTGAGGGAAAAATAATGGGCGAAAACGATATAGCGCAGGTAGTGGATAAAAACATGGATAGAATGGTTGAGGCAATCCAAACGCTGGGCCCGGAAGGGGCAAGGATATTCGGAGAAATGGCCGGATATATTCAGGTGGAGAGTCTGATCAAAACCATTGGGTTAACCACTGCCCTGATTATAGGGTGGATCTATGCAATAGCTCAAAGAAATTCCGTTAAATCCGTGCCACCATCAGAAGAAAGGGACGCCCGCACATTTGTACTTTTATTTATTTTTTCTGCTCTAATCCTTTTTACCGTAGTATCTTTTGATTTTATAGGAAAAGGAGTGGCCAATATTTTTCATCCTGAGCGTGCTGTGATAATGGATCTTTTAGGGAGGAGTGGAAAATGAACCAGCTTATAGGGTTTCTTCTATTGATGGCCAATGCGGGAGCATACATTTTTGGGCTGATAAACTTATCAACTTTAATGATCACTATTCCAATAATATTAATTTATTCCAGGGTGTGATATGAGCGACGAACAGCTTTCAACCAATTTTAAAAAATCAGAATTCATTTGCAAATGCGGATGTGACCACTGGCCGGAAGACAACGTTAAAAAACTGGTAAACTTTTTACAAATCATTCGGGACATAACAAAAATCCCTATGATCATAGAATCAGGGGTTCGTTGCAATACGCACGATCAAGCAGAAGGGGGGAGCGGGGTCCATGTAACCGGGCTTGCCGTGGATATCATTGTGCCAAACTCTAATCGTAGATTTTTGTTGCTTGATGCTTTTTTCTATGTACGACGAATTATTCCCTGGAAAAAAGAATATAAAACTATGTTCCCCGGTGTCGTTGTTGGTGGGATTGTTGTGGGTCGAATAGGGGTTTATCTGGACAACCACGTGCATATGGATTTATGCCCAAACAGGCCAAATGAAGTTATGTGGTTAAAATAAAATAGGAGACCAGCAAATGAGATTCACAACAAAAGACCAAAAAGAACAAATCGTAACAACTTTGAAGCTTGAAGAACGAGATGGGGCTGTGGTGCTTATCGCGGAATATAGAGATAATGTGCAAACCTTGATGAAATTTGAAGAGGGCAGTTTCCGTCGCGTGTATCTTGGCAGTAGCGCAGAAGAAATGGGCATAAGAACGGTTACCAGGGGCGGAGACCTGGTACTGGTTATCGAAGAACTCCCGGCGGAATACCTGTAATACTGATAACCCGCCGAAAAGCCTTGTGGCCTGCCACTATATTTTGTACCGCAAAATAAAATTGGTTTACTTGAACCTTGTGGCTAGGCGGGGAATAAAAATTGAAAACTCCATAAAAGTAAACATAAATACCAAATAGAAGGGTTTGTAAAAATACAGGAGATACCCAACATGAAAAAAGGAACACTAATAATTTTACACCATGACCCCTACGATCATGTGGTTTTAGGGACATTCAAAGTTCTGAAGGACTTCGGCTGGAAGTCTGTTACCTACCAGTACTGTATCAAGGTAGGGACACCAACACCAGACTTTGGGGATTTTGTCGCGTGGCTTCGTAGAGAAAAGTATATAGAAAAACTGCCGTGCAAGTGGATTTCTCTGGGGGAAGATAACACTTTTTGGAGTAACTTTACAAATAAAGCCCTCGACAAATGGATCCGTGCCGAGCAGGCGGCGGCTGTTCAACGGGAAGCAGACGAATATGAAGAGAAAAAAGCTCAATGGAAAAAGGACCATCCGGACAACCCTAACGGTTATGACAAGCAGTTTCATCACACGGGGAAATTCTGCAAAAGTGACACGGATTTCACAGTCGATAACAGAGACCCGATCTTATGGAAATAACCCAAGCGGCCAGGTAGGGTTGGGTGGAGTTCGCTGTCCGGCATAGACCTGGATACTGCTAGCAAGACCAGGCAGGACAGAATAACGTGCGGTATTTGAGAACGCTTAATTGGAGCCGGGTGGGGAATCCGGCCTTGGGTTACTTTATAGGGGCATATTATGACTTTTCGTTTTATATTTATGGTATACGGCCTTGGATTGTGCTGGGTGATGCTTGAGGCACAAGACACAATCAGCGTGCAGGAAATGCTAAGATTCGTATGCATTTTCATGACGATAATAGTATGCCAGCTTGGAGTGGGAGACAGATAAATAGCGGAATAAGCTTCAGCGTGTGATGGACACACAGCTCCCCCGCTTAACTTTTTTGGAGGCGTGGTGAATTGGTTTCAAAGATTAATGCATAAACACTTTGGCTGGCATTATGTGCTGGTTACTTGGGGTTTCGGCCACCGTTCCGTGCTTCGAGTGCGTTATATGCCGACAGGCGATGTTTATTATATGCTTCACGGTCAAGTAAATATGATGGATACAAATAAAAAATCATGGAAACCCCTTACTTGGAAGGATGGGGATGTTATGAGGAGTCTGAAATGAACCTTGACGAACTTTACTCAAAAGAACACTGCAAGATGATTGCAGCTTGGTTGATGCAGTGGTTGCTTGATTACAAAAGTAATTACAGGCAAATAGAGGATCATCCGCTTTATCCTTACAGGGACGAACTTAAGGATCATCACATGTTCTTGCACTTCTTGTGGGCTCCCTACTCCCCAGAACTCATACGGGAAGCTCTGGCGAGGGATGGGATATACGTCGAAACCGCGTTGAAATACCACATGAAATCAGGGGTGGTTTCTATTGTAGGTGCCGAAGAATTGATAGCAATGACCTGGGACACTGAAACCGATCCTACTGGTTGCCATGCATTGTTTTCTGTAACCATCCAATATCTGACTGGTCGCCGTGCCTTCTTTACTGCCACCATCCATTATCTGAATCAAAAGGAGAAGGAACGAGAAAACCATGAAACCGGAAATTAAGCCCTGCCCATTTTGCGGAGAAACGCCAGAATACGACGATGCCACATGGTTCGATACAGATTGCATAACGAAATGGGGTTTTTTAGAGTGCGCCTGCGGAGCCCGTGGCCCGGATATTAGAACCGGGTATGAGAATCTGCCACACTGGAAAGACGATGCAATAAAAGCATGGAACAAGAGGAGCAGTTGATGGTTGACTTCGATCAATACTGGAAAATTTGAAACGAAATAAGAGCGAGGGGCAGTATGAAACGTGTATTCTCAATAATTTGGCTTATAGCTCTGATAATAGAACTAGAAAAAGGGCGGCGATGCTGATATGACTGAACAAACCTGTATTATTTGCGGAAAGCCTTTGTCCGCCCCATTTTGTACCCCCACTAATCCAATCCATCAAGTGGGAGTCCCACCAGAATTTGCCAAAATATCAAACGTGCATTTCTGGGAGATTCTCGCCACAGATGAAGAAACCGAAACCCAGAAATGGAGAAAGGCGGCGATGCTTATATGACACCTAACCAAAAAGCCGAAATCAACCGGGCAATAGCAGAGAAAGTGATGGGGTGGGGAAAGGGCATTCTCGTTAAAAATGGGGATGTACCTTGTTGGAAAAACAAAGACGACGAATTTATGGAGTTTTACGAGTGCGAGGACTTCTTCAACTGGCCCGGTGTCGGGATGGTGCTGGAGGAGATGGAGAGAGGGGGCTGGGGCGTCGTTTTTACTGCACAATTTGCAGAAAGCCCGGACAACGACATAAAATTCTGCCAGTTTTATAAGTGCGCTGTAGCCTATGAAAAGTACGATAGTTTTAGCCAAGACACATTCGAGGCCATTCTCATTGCCGCCCTGGAAGCAGTTGGGGAGGATACTAATAAATTGCTGGAGGAAGCCGATGAACCACAAACCTGAACAAGGGCCGCATATATGCGATGGATGCCGACTGGCCATGCTAGAACTGCAAGAACACATCCTTTGAAAGATGACATTGAAGCCGAGTAGAGAAAATGAAAGCACCTGAAAAAAACTGCATAAACTGTGCTTGGTTCAAGCCAGAAACGGCACAGCAATATCTTATTGGCTGGTGCCTGTGGCCAGAAAAAAACCTTCCTGCGGTGTTGTCACCTTTATGGGAGCATTCTGATGAACACGGGGACTTATCGGAACTGCGCGGACCCCGGACGAATTGTGTCACCTGGAAACCAAATGATTAAATACCTCATCATTGGAATTTTTATCTTGCTGGCCCCCACGCAGGACGAACACAGCGTCAACATAAAATTTGTTGAACGACCACCGGAAAATTTTTTATACCAGGTTTGTGCGAGAAAAAATTATGCGAAAAATACATGTGCAACGTGGCAATATTGCATGCGGAAAAATAAGGCGGGACAGTGCATAGAAATTTTTGTTTACAAAGTAAAAGAGGGCCAATCCATAAGGACCGACCCTCCACCCCGAAACCATTGAATCTAGTTCACGCAAATAAATTATATTGTAATATTTACTGGTTGTCTATATAATTTTTAGGCCAAGTGCCTGGGACCCGGAGCCCCGTTTTTCCCCCCTCCTTTTATCGGGGTTTCCGGGTCTGTTTTCCATTTTTAAAAATTGTCGTAAAAATGGTTGAATAAGGCGACTTGGATCTGGCACTTTTCCTCCGCTCTTTCTTCTTGCGTTTTTTCCGGAACCCCATGCCCTCGGAAAACCAAATTAGCTTGTTTGGTTTGCGTGCAATCCCTTTGGGGAGAAAACCCCACTTTTTCCGGAAATTTTTCTGGTAAGTGGGGGTTTTGTAGGTGAGAAATAAGCGTGGGTTATTTATTTCTTACTTATAGATTTACAGCCCATGTAACTGTGTTTCAATTTTTATGTTATTTAAAATTTTAGTGCGGCAATAGTCCGCTACTTCTCTCCCCTCTTTATACGCATTGTTTATGATTTTTTCCAGGTCGGAAGGAGTGACGCTGAAAGTTATTCGTTCAGACTTGTAAAACTCTTGAGGTTTTCTTGGGCGACCATTTCTGTGCTTTTTCATAATATACCCCCAGCAATTAAGTTGTTAATATAAAACAACCATAAGTTATTTTAACATTATTGTCAATTAAAATATTTGTGCTTAAACAAAAAAGGTGTTTATTTTTATATATAAACCCGTGAGTTTTATTTTATTAAAATAATATTAACCTATACTATAGCACATGCTAGTGCATAATAAATAAAACGATTAAGAAATATGTTAAATAGAATATTGTTTTTAATTTGGAAAAACCAGGGGAAGATACGAACAAAAAGCGAAAATCAGGCCAAAAGGTTACACATGCTCCTATTATTCTACGGGTAAAACTACGGGTTGAAACGGCCATCTGTAACCACAGGGGGCCTTTATTCATAATAGTTTAAATAGTACGGTTTCGGGTTCTACGGGTTAATATATAACTTTTTATATTTTTTAAAAAAATTTATATATAAGTAAAAAAAAAAAAAAAAAAAAAATAAAAAATATAGGGTTTAACCCGTAGAACCCGAAACCGGCCTGTAAGTTATTGTGGAATAAGGGCTTCATCGGTTACAGATGACCATTTCAACCCGTAGAATAATAGGAGCATGTGTAACCGTGTTGTTTTATAAGGGGTTATACAATTAGAATGAAATTTAGGTTTGATGTCAACGAGTGGAATGAAATTTTTCACCAGTGGAATGAGTTTATTCCATACTTGATTTTAACAGTTATTGTAATTATAATGCTCCAATGAAATTCAAGAGCATAGGGGGTAAATTTAAGAGATCTCATGGCAACTAATGGTTTGGGTCGAGGAATAAAATATAGCCTAGAATCGGACGTGAGGGCCGTGGAGAGGACATTGAACGGGATGCATAGAAAAGTATTCACCCCGGCCTTGAATTCTGCACTAAAGAAGACGATCACGGCGGCACGGTCTAGATCTGTGAAACTGGTTGCTAAGGCGATGGGGGTCACCCAGAAGAAAATTATGGAAGGGGTGAAAGTGCGGAAACCCACGTTTACAAATCTAAGTGGTGAGATACGTTTCAAGGATCGGTATCTCAATATCTATTCTTTCAAAGGAAGACAAACAAAATCTGGGGTGACGGCAAAACCCTGGGGCACTTTGAGAAAATATAAAAGCGCATTTGTTATTGACGACAAGTGGGCGGCGATTCGGCGCGGACCGAAAACGAGAAAGATAAAAGCATTGCATGGCCCCGCTTCCCCGGTCGAGGCTATGCGGGACGCGGTAACCCTGGAAGTGG
>JAAOEI010000394.1_pt1 | contig 17101 bp, 18 predicted proteins | sample 7059261 | NCBI WGS metagenome assembly JAAOEI01 (sample SAMN14008812, study PRJNA610033) | viral metagenome | isolation source: viral particles filtered from seawater | place: China: Hangzhou Bay, Yangshan Deep Water Harbour | collected 2017-10-31
GTCTCCATTTCTCTATCCGGGCCGTTGTTCGGCGGGGGTGGCGTCCGTGGCCGGTCTTGTCGATGAGGGTAAGCGTGGCCGGCGGGCCGCGTTGGAGGCGTTGCGTGACCGGTTGATGGCAGAGATCGAGGCGGGCCCGAAGCCCGCTGAGGTCGCAGCCCTCGCGGGGCGACTCGTGGTGATCCTCGAGCAAGTCGAGGTGATCCGCAAGGCTGAGGGGAACGACGTTGACAGCATCGACGATCTCGCCGCCAAGCGGTCTGCTCGGCGCGCAAAGAGCGCGGGTAAGGGTCGTTCCCGCCGGGATGGTGTCGTCGGCGGGGCCTGAGGCTGTCGGCCTGGCAGCCGAGTGCGGTCTGATCCTCGACCCGTGGCAGCAGGACGTCGTCAACGTGTCGCTCGGCGAACGCGCTGACGGGATGCTGGCGGCGACGACGGTCGGCCTCGTCTGCTCGCGTCAGAACGGCAAGAACGGTGCACTAGAAGCGATCGAGCTGCACGACCTCGTCCTCGCCGGCGCATGGCTGATCCACACGGCGCACCTGTTCCCGACGGCACGGGAGGCGTTCAACCGTCTCGTCGGGCTCGTCGAGTCTCATCGTGGCGTGAAGGCCAGGTTGACGAAGAAGTTGGCGTCGCCGATGTCGGGCTACGAGTTGCATTTCAAGGGCGGCGGCAGAATCCGGTTCATCGCCCGGTCGCGGACCTCTGGCCGTGGGTTGACGGGCGACAAGTTGTTCCTCGACGAGTCCCAGGATCTCAACGACGAGGCGCTCGGCGCGTTGGTGCCGACGATCTCGGCCCGGCCCGGTTCGCAGACGATCTACACGGGCTCGGCACCGGGGTTGTCGTCTCCGGTGGCGCAGCGGCTGCGGTCGAAGGGCCGCAGGTTGGCTGAGGCGATCGAGCGGGGCGAGAAGCCTTCGGACCCCGATATGGCGTTCTTTGAGTTTTCGGCCGACCCGGCGACGGTCGACTTCGACGACCCGCGTGTGTGGGCGGCGGCGAACCCGGCGTTCGGGCAGCGGATCACCGAGTCGGCCGTGCGCGCCGAGCGCGGGTCGATGTCCGAGGAGATGTTCGCCCGTGAACGGTTGTCGATCTCCCCGGAGTTCGACGAAGCAGCAGATGTCGCGTTGCCGGGGTGGGACGAGTGTGTTGACACGTCCAGCGCGCCTTACGGCAGCGTCGCGGTCGCTGTCGACGTCACCCCGGACAGGGCGTGGACGTCGATAGCGGTCGCCGGTCGCCGCGAGGACGGCGTCGACCACATCGAACTGGTCGACCACATGGGCGGCACCGGACGTGCCGTCGAGCGGCTCGTGGAGCTCTTCGAGCGATGGTCCCCTGTGGCTGTCGCCCTCGACCCTGCCGGCCCGGCAGGGAGCCTCCTGGCCGAGCTCGAGCGTGCCGGCGTGCCGGTCATGTCGGTGTCGGCGCGCGAGCACGCATCGGCGTGCGGCGCGATCCACGACGCCGTGGCCCAGAAGTCGCTGGCGCACCTCGACGACAGCGTCTTGAACGCAGCCGTGCGCGGTGCGCGGCGTCGAAGCCTCGGCGACGCGTGGGCGTGGGACCGCAAAAGGTCCGACGTCGACATTTCGCCGTTGGTGGCGGTGACCCTCGCCAGGTTCGCGTTCTTGTCGACGCAACCGGACGCCCCGCCCCCAGTGTTCGCCTACTGAGAGGCATCCGATGCGTGCTGCGTTGACGACGGCCTTGGAGGTCGCAGGAATGATCTGCATCGCTGTCGCTGTCGCGCTCGCAGCCGGTGCCGCGTGGGTCGGTTTCGGTTTGTCCGGTGCCGCGTTGGTGGTCGCCGGCGTGCTCGAGGGGCGGCGGTGAGCCTGTTCGCCCGCGACCGTGGGCAGAAGACCGAGGAGCGTGGGCTGACCTGGCCCGGCTACCCGAACCCGCCGTCGATGTTCGGCGGATGGAACCCGTCCGGTGTGCCGGTGACGTTGGAGTCGTACACGCGCTCGGCGGCGGCGTCGGCGTGCGTGCGTGTGCTCGTGTCCACGGTGAAGAAACTCCCGGTCGATCAAGTGCGCTACGAAGGCGACCGGCGTGTGCCGATGCCGAAGGCGCAGATCGTGCGTCGCCCGTCGACGAACGTCAGCCAGCGCGGCTTCGTCGCACAGTGGATGCGTTCGTTGTGTTCGGCGGGGAACGTGTACGGCGAGATCGTCGCGACGCGTCCAGGGATGGCGCTGCCCCGGCAGGTCGAACTGATGAACCCGGGCAGGGTGTCGTGGTCGAACTCGACCGGGGTGTGGGTTCCGCTCGTCGACGGTAAACCGCGTGACCTGTGGCCGCTCGGCGACCTGTGGCACCGGCCGGCGACCGACTTTCTGCCTGCCGGGCAGCCGTTCGCCCTGTCGCCGGTCGAGTTGGCCTCGACGTCGATCGGCACGAGCCTCGCCGCCGAGGAATTCGGCGCACGGTTCTTCGCCGACGGGGCGCATCCGACGTCGATCGTGTACAGCGAGACGGCGTTGACGAAAGAGCAGGCCGAAGCGATCAAAGGTTCGATCTTGAACGCCTGGCGCGGTTCTCGTGAGCCGGCGGTGCTCGGCTCGGGCCTGCGGCACGAGAAGGTGTCTGTCGACCCGAAAGACTCCCAGTTCCTCGACTTGTTGCGTTTCGAGGTCGAGCAGGCGTGCCGCTGGTGGGGTGTCCCGCCGTCGATGGTCTACGCGGCGGTTTCCGGCGAGAACGTGACATACACGAACGCTTCACAGTCCGACCTCAACTTCTTGAAGCACAGCATCGACAACTGGCTCGTCGACATCGAAGACGCCTGGTCCGAGTGGCTGCCGTCGCCGCAGGTCGTGAAGTTCAACACCAGCGCGTTGTTGCGCATGGACGACGAGTCACGTTGGCGTGTCCACGACCTGCGTTTGAAGAACAAGACGACGACGATCAACGCGGTGCGTGCCCTCGAAGACGAAGACCCGTTCCGCGAACCCGTCTACGACCAGCCGGGCATACCGGGACTCGAAATGCCAGCGGGGGTAACCGCCGGAGGACAGCAACCGTGAACGACGACTTCCCCACGACAGAGCGCGACTTCTGCCGCTCGGTGCCGTTCGAGCTGCAACGCTCCGACGACGGCGACGGGCTGACACTGCGCGGCTACGCGGCGGTGTTCGACAGCCCGACGCGGATCAACTCGTGGGAAGGCGAGTTCGACGAGCAGATCGCACGCGGTGCGTTCTCGCGCACGATCGCCGAACGCAAACCGGTGCTCCAGTTCGACCACGGCCGCGGCCTCATCGGTTCTCTGCCGATCGGGCAGATCACCCGGTTGCGCGAGGACCGCAAGGGCTTGTATGTCGAGGCCCGCTTGTTCGACAACTGGGCGGTGCAACCGGTTCGTGACGCGATCGCCGGCGGCGCAATCGACGGGATGTCGTTCCGGTTCATGGTCCCCGACGACGGCGACACCTGGCAGAAGCGTTCGGGTGACGTGCCGTTGCGCACCCTCACCGATGTCGACATGGTCGAGCTCGGCCCGGTCGTGTTCCCGGCCTACCGCGACACCGAGGTGTCGGTGCGTGCCGCCGAAATGGTCGAAGCCTTGGGTGACGAGACGTTGCGGCGCGAAGTCGCGCTGCTCCTCGCCGCCCCACAGATCTCCACCCGCGTCCCCGTTGAACGGGACGAGGCCGAGAATCCAACCGCCGACTGCGTCAAACCAGCGGTGACGGACTCCCACCGAAACAGCCAGTTCTACCGGATGCGCACCGATGCGCTCCGGTTCAAGACGACAGGAGCCCGCCAGTGAAGATGCTGGACATTCTCAACAAGCAGCTCGACGACCTCATCGCCGAGCGTGACGCACACATCGCGAAGCTCGAGGCGCTGCCCGAGCTGCTCGAAGCCGAGGGCCGGTCGGCGACCGACGCCGAGGACGCAGAGTACCGCTCCACCGTGGAGAGGCTCGAGGTCATCGACGCCGACATCGACAACCGCAGCGCCGAGATCGCGAAGCTGAAGAAGATCGCCGACCGCAAGGAGCTCGCCGCCCGGCGCGCCCCGGTGATCGGCATCCGCACCGCGAACGAGGTGCATGACGTCCGCTACCTGACCCCGGTCGAGGCGCGCGACGCCGCGATGCGGGTCGTGGACGCCGACGGCCAGCGCACCCTCAACGCCCGTCAGCTCGACGGCGTCGACCGGCTTCTGCGGACCCGGAACGACAACACCGACGGCGACCAGATCGCCCGGCTGCTGATCGTCACCGAGACCGACGCCTACCGCTCCGCGTTCGCGAAGCTGATGACCGGCAACGCCCACCTCCTCGAGGTCGACGAGCAGCGCGCCGTGCGCGCCGCGAACGAGTTCCGCAACATGAGCTCGACGTCGGCGAACGGTGGCTACGGCGTCCCCGTGCTGATCGACCCCACGATCATCTTGTCATCGGGTGCGGCCGACGCTCCGATCATCGCGGTGTCGCGGGTCGAGACGATCACCACCGACGCCTGGAAGGGTGTGTCGTCGGCCGGCATGTCGTGGTCGTTCGACTCCGAAGGTGTCGAGGTGTCCGATGACGCCCCCACCCTCGCCCAGCCGTCCGTGTCGGTGTACGAGACCCGCGGGTTCATCCCGTACACGATCCGCATCGGCATGGACTACCCGAACTTCGCTGCGGAGATGTCGGCGCTGCTGGCGCAGGGCTTCACCGACCAGCGCGCATCGGTCACCATGACCGGCACGGGTTCGGGCCAGCCGACCGGCATCTTCACCGCTCTCGACGCGAACACCAACGTCGAGGTCGCGGTGACGACCGACGGTGCGCTCGGCGCGATCGACATCCGCAAGGTGTGGGGCAACCTGCCCGAGCGTTACCGGTCGCGTGCCACCTGGCTGTTCTCGGTCACCACCGAGAACCAGATCCGGTCGTGGTCGGGTTCCGGCACGGGCTCGGACTACACGATCACCCTCGCCGAGGGTGGCGTGCCGCAGCTCACCGGCCGTCGGGTCGTCGTCACCGACTACGCGCCGACGTTCACCGGCACCACCGGCGCGGCGAACATCGCGGTCGTGGGTGACTTCAGCAACTACCTCATCGCGCAGCGCGCGGGCATGACGGTGGAGCTGATCCAGCACCTGTTCTCCACGACCACGAACCTGCCGAACGGTCAGCGCGGCTGGTTCGCCTGGGCGCGTTGGGGTGCCGATTCGATCAACGACTCGGCGTTCCGTCTCCTCCAGAACACCTGACAGTGATCTCGTCCCCGGTCGGTACGGCTCGGCCGACCGGGGACGGTTCATCGCCGAGCCGGAAACCGAGCCAGAGCCATGATCGTTGTCGCATTGTCGACTTTCTCCGTCGCGCTCGACGGCATCCCGCTCACCGTCCGCGAGGGCGAAGCGTGGGCTGCCGACGATCCGATCGTGAAGCGTTACCCGGAAGCGTTCACCAAGGATCTGCGCGCTGTGCGCCGTTCGGCCCCGGTGGTCGAGCAGGCCACCGCGGCACCCGGTGAACGTCGTGCCCGGTGAACGCGTAACCGTCGCGTACGTCCACCCGAACGAAGTCTCTGCAAACTTCCACGACTGTTTGCAGCAGCTCATCCTGTGGGACGTCGCGCACGGTCAACATCTGTGCCACGAGGACGGCAAGATCGCTGTCCGATGCGGCACCGGCGGGCTGATACAGGCCCGCAACCAGGCGGTCGAACTGTTCCTCGCCGGCAAAGCGGCGTGGATGCTGTGGATCGACGCAGACATGGGGTTCTCGGCCGATGCGCTCGAGCAGCTCATGGCGGTCGCCGACCGTAGGGAACGGCCGATCGTCGGCGGGTTGTGTTTCGCGTCGCGCGAATACCAGTCCGACGGCATGGGCGGCTACCGGTCGAAGCCTGTTCCGACGATCTACGAGTACGTCGAGGGCAAAGGGTTCGCCCCCCTGTCGTACTTCCCGCGCAACACGCTGCTGCGGTGCGCTGCGACCGGGTCGGCGTTCGTGCTCGTCCACCGTTCGGTGTTCCAGAACACCGAAAGCTGGTACGACCGCATCCCCGGCCCGAGCGGCCTGTTCGGCGAGGACATCAGTTTCTGTGTCCGCGCCGGCGCTGCCGGGTTCCCGTTGCATGTCCACACCGGGATACGCACAACACACCACAAGCCGCAGTGGGTGTCCGAGCTCGACTGGTGGGACCGGTTCGAGCCGCCGCCCGCCGACGAAGACGTAGCGGTGCTGGTCCCGGTGATGCGCCGCCCGCAGAACGCGGCACTGTTCATGCGTTCACTGCGGGCATCTACGGGCCTCGCACGGGCCTACGCTGTCGCTGACCGTAGCGACACTGACACGATCGCAGCGTGGCAGGCAGCCGGGGCGGAAGTGATCTGGCAAGACGACCTTGTGACGTTCGCCAAAAAGGTCAACTACGGCTACCGGAACAGCGCCGAACCTTGGATGCTGCTCGTCGGTGACGACGTGCAGTTCCTCCCCGGCTGGTGGGACGCCGCCCTGCACACCGCTCGCGTCGAAGGTGCGTCGGTGGTCGGCACGAACGACTTGGCGAACCCTCGGACGATCTACGGGGAGCACGCCACACATCTGGTGGTGGGCCGCTCCTACGTCGCCGAGCACGGTGCGTCGTGGGACGGCCCCGGTGTCGTCGCCCACGAGGGCTACCGGCACTGGTATGTCGACGACGAGATCGTGGTCGCAGCCAAGCAACGCAAAGCGTGGGCGCACGCCGGGGCGTCGCGCATCCGGCACATGCACCCGGTGTTCGGCACCGCCGAAACCGACGACGTGTACACGATCGGTGAACGCAACGCCGACCGTGACCGCCGGCTGTTCGAGAAGCGTGCGAAAGAGCATCTGCGGTGATCGTCGTAGCCGGCGCAGGATGGACCGGTGCTGTGATCGCGCACCGGTTGGCCGAAGCAGGCCACCACGTCGAAGTCCACGATTCCCGCGACCACGTCGGCGGGAACTGCTACACCGAACGCCGCCACGGCATCACCGTGCATGTCTACGGCCCGCACATCTTCCACACCGACCGCCAGGACGTGTGGGACTGGTTGCAGCAGTGGACGGAGTGGGTGCCGTACCGGCACACGGTGCGGGCGCACGCCGACGGCGGCGTGTGGTCGATGCCCGTCAACCTGCACACGATCAACCAGCTTTACGGTGCGCAGTGGTCGCCGGCGCAAGCGGCGAAGGTGCTGAAGTGCTGGCACCCCGGCGATACGTTCGAGGCGGCGGCGATCAACGCCGTCGGCCCACAGTTGTATGCGCTGCTGTTCCGCGGATACACGCAGAAGATGTGGGGCTGCGACCCGGCAGAGCTGCCGGCCAGCGTGTTCCACCGCCTCCCGGTGCGGTTCAGCTACGACGACTCGTACTACCGGCACCCGGTCGTGGCGATGCCGCGGGACGGGTACACGCCGATCTTCGAGAAGCTCCTCGACCATCCGAACATCGACGTGCGTCTCGGCTCGACGGTTTCGCGGCCGGTGGCCGAGTGGACGTTCTGGTCGGGTCCGCTCGACGAATGGTTCGGCGGCGACGACCTCGGCTACCGCGGCTTGAAGTTCCAGCACATCATCTCGGCCGGCGACTACCAGGGCGTCGCGCAACTCAACCTGTGCGACGCCGACGAACCGGCGACACGACAGGTCGAACACAAGCATCTGTCGCCGTGGGAGCACCACGAACGCACCTACGTCACGAGAGAGATCCCGACGTCGGACGTGCGCTTCTATCCGACGCGTCTGCCTCGTGACCTGGCGCTGCTCGAGCAGTACCGCCTGTTCGCCGAGCGGGAACGCCGGGTGACGTTCTGCGGCCGGCTCGGCACCTACCGCTACATCGACATGGACGTCGCCATCTCGGAGGCGTTGCACGTCGCCGACCGGTGGTTGCAAGGCGACCGGCGGGCGTTCTATGCATGACCTGTCGCATCTCACGAACGGCGCGAACGTGGTCATGGGCCCGGTCCACGACGACGAGGCGCTCCTCCTCTACGCCTGGCTCAAGGCGACCGGCGCACGCCGGGTGCTCGAGCTCGGCGGGCTCGGCGGCTACTCGGCCCGCAACTTTCTCGCAGCGGGTTGCGACGTCGTCACCGCCGAGCAGCACCATCTCGACCGGCAGGGGCCGCGGCACACGGTGCTGCGCATCGACTGCGGACGAGTCGTCGAACACGTCGAAGGGCGTTTCGACATGGTGCTGTTCGACGCACACGACCTCGACGCCGAGCTGCGGGCGTTCGTGACGCTCAGGGACAACCGGTGCATCGACGAACGCACCGTGCTCGTCGTCCACGACACCGGCTGGCACGAAGAGCAACTGCTGCCGCACGCCGAGCACACCGACTACGGATGGTTGCACTGCCCGGTCGCCCACAAGGTCCGCGACGCCCTCGTCGATTCCGGTTGCAGAGAGGTGTTCCTGCCGACGTTCCACGGGATGAGCCTCCTGTGGATCTAGTGGTCGTAGGAACCGTCCCCGGCCGTGAAACGTGGCTGCGTGACTGCCTCGCGTCGATCGACCGTGACGTCGTCGTCGTGTCGCAACGCAACTGGGAGCTCGACAAGATCCGCTGGTGCGCCGAGAACCTGCGCTGCGGCCGGTTCATGTTCTTGTCCGACACGGTGATCGTGAAAGACCAGGCGTTCTTCGACCTGGCGTTCGCGGCGGGCCCGGCGAGCGTGGCGATCTCGGACTGCCCGACGAAGTACGGGATGTTCATGGGGATCTTCGTCCCCGACGTCGTGCTGCGCACACACATGCCGGCGGTGAGCGACAAGGAACACGCGATCGGGCTCGAGCAGTCGTGGGCGCAGCAGTACGCGTCGTTCGACGGCGACGCGCCGCTGCTGTTCCGCGACTTCACCGACGCAACAGCGAAACGCACCGAGGTGCGGCACGGTCGCATCAACCTGCGGCTCGAGAACGACTATCTGATCCGTTTCAAAGGGACGTGGCGATGACCATCACGAACGGGTTGATCACCACAGCACAGTTCGCCTCCTATCTCGGCGTCGGCGTCCCGAACGACCCGGCGCGCATCACACAGTGGGAAGACGCGATCACGGTCGCGTCGCGGTGGTGCGAGCAGCACACCGGACGGCAGTTCCACTCGTCGGGTGCGTCGCCGTCGGCCCGCTACTTCGACCCTGCCGGGCTCGTCGTCCACATCGACGACTGCCGCAGCATCTCGTCGGTCGCTGTCGACAGCGGCGACGACGGCAACTACGCGACGACCGTCACGAACTACCAGGCGCTCCCCGTCGGCGGCAGGGTCGCCGTGCTCGGAGAGGTGCCGTACACGGCGCTGCGGGCGCTGTCGACGACGACGTGGGTGTACTGCAACGACCGGCTCGGCTCGGTGAAGGTCACCGGCCTGTGGGGCTGGACGGCCGTGCCTGACGCCGTGGAACGCGCCTGCGCCATCCTCGCACAAGACCTCATCCGTGACCCCGAGTCGCAGTTCGGCGGTCTCGCCGTCGCCGGCGACGGGATCGTGCTCGGGGCTCGCATCCCGGCCCGTGTCACCGGGCTGCTCGCCGACTATGTGCGCGCCGAACGAACGGTCGGTGTCGCGTGAACATCAGCGACGCCGTCAACGAGATCGCCTGCGCGCTCGACGACTGCGGCTTGTCTGTTGCGAAGAACCGGAACGAACCGATCTCCGGTTACCCGGCGGCGATCATCGCTGTCGAGTCGGTGACGCCCGCAGCGTACGGCGGCGCGACCGACGCATCTGTCGCTGTCACCGTCCTGGCGTCGCGTTCTGACCGGGTCGACGCCTGGGAGCGGATGTTCGCGTTGATCGACGACAACGTCGTCCTCGACGCGATCCACACATGCAACTGTGTCGCCGGCGTCACGTCGATCGACAACATCGGCGCGGACGTCGAATACAACGAGACGGTCGCGCTCGGGTTCGTCATCAACATCACCGTGGCGTTGTGACGTGGGCCGGTCGGCGACACCACGACAACTTGCGGCGAAGATCGAAAAAATCCCCCGCCAGGTCGACAACGTCACCCGGTCGATCGCTGCGAACAACGCAAGGATCGCCACGAGGAACGCTCAACGTCAGATCCGACGCGACACCAACTCTGCGTCCGTCGTGACCAACGCCGGGCGTCTCGTCGCCGGTGGCGACGGCCGGCGACGGCCGGGCGGGGCGAAGCTGAACGTCTACCGGAAACAGTTCAAGGGTGCGACGCCGATGGTCGCACGCTATTGGGTGTGGGCCGGCGGGCCGTGGCAGCTGATCGAGAACCCGGCGCAGCCGCACTTGATCCTCCCGGCCGGCGGGTCGAAGGTGCGTCTCGAAGGCCCGTTCCTGAGGACCGGTCGCCGCAAGCCCGGCGTCGCGGGGCCGATGGAGCCGGGAATCCGCATGCCGGTGTCTCGGGCGGGTCGCACCACAGAGAAGGGCCGGGCGGGCCGGGCGAAGGCGTTGAAAACGCCGCACGGGCTCAAGGCGTATGTGTATGCGCCGAAACGGAAAGGCAAGAAGTCGTGGGCGAAAGCTCTCACGAAGACACGCGGCGAGATCGCGAACCCGTCGCGTGTCCTGCTCCGAGAAGCGATCCGTAGGGCGCTGTGAGAGCACTGGTCGTCGAGCCCGGCCCGAACTTCTCTGTCGCTGACGTTCACCGCGGCGTCGTCGCCGGCCTCCGAGCCAACGGTGTCGACGCACGGTCGTTCAACCTCGCCGACAGGTTGTCGTTCTACACGCAAGCCGAGGTCAACGGTGTGCGTGCGTTCTCCTACGAGGACGCATGCCGGATGGCGTGCCAGTCGATCCGTGCCGCAGCATGGGACTGGGGCCCGGACCTCATCATCGTCATCTCGTCGTTCTTCGTCCCGCCGGAAGTGTTCGTGTCGCTCCGCAACCGCGGCGTGCATGTAGTCCTGTGGTTCACCGAGTCGCCGTACGAGGACGAGCGGCAGATCCGTCAAGCCCCGTACGCGGACACGGTCGTGGTGAACGACCCGATGAACATCGACGAGTTCCGCAAGCGGAACCCGAGGACGTTCTATGTGCCGCACGGCTATGACCCGGCGGTGCATCACGCCGACGGCCGCAGCGACGCACACCCGTTCGTGTTCGTCGGCACCGGATATCAGAGCCGCATCGAGTTCCTCGAGAAGTCCGACCTGCCCGCCGGGTCGGTGCTGGCCGGCAACTGGCAGCAGGTGACCGACAGTAGCCCGCTGCTGCCGTTCCTGGCCCACGACCGGGGCGTGTGTATCGCCAACGGCGACGCCGCCGACTTGTACCGGGCGAGCGCCACGTCGTTCAACCTGTATCGCAAAGAGGCGATGTCGCCCGACCTTGTCGACGGGTGGGCGATGGGTCCGCGCGAGGTCGAGCTCGCGGCGTGCGCGACGTGGTTCGCCCGTGAACCGCGAGGCGAAGGCGACGACCTGTTCCCAATGCTGCCGAAGGTGACCGAGCCGGACGAGCTCGGCGACGCGCTCCGGTGGGCGGTCGCTCACCCCGACGAACGCCACGCCGCCGCACAAGCGGCACGGGCGGCGGTCGCCGACCGCACGTTCGCCAACAACGTCGCGCAGCTTCTTCGCTATCTCGACGCCTAACGACAACAGCCGACCCGAAGGCCGGCTGTTGAAGGTCTGCCCGCACAGACGGGGGTTCGGCCAGTAAGTGGCCTCGGGATCTCGGGACTGCTGAACGCCGAGCCGATCGCCAGGCAAGTGAACTGTCCGACCCGATTCAGCCACCGGGTCGGAGCACCAGCGACGCCGCTCATTGTAGCAGCCCATCTGTCTCCGGGGGGAGCAGTTCTCCGGGCTCAACCCCGCCGCGTCCCCGGAGCGGCATCCAGAAAGAACAAGGAGGCCACTCGTGGCACGCATCAGTGGGAAGAACGGTCGCCTGTACGCAGCGATCACGTCCAGCGGGTCGGCCGAGCCGATCGCGTTCATCAACTCGTTCTCCCTCAACTTCACACAGGACCGCCAAGATGTGACCGCGTTCGGCGATACACAGAAGGTCTACGTCGCGGGCTTCAGCGATGCGCAGGGCTCCTTCGCTGGCTTCTACGACGACGCCACCGCGGCCCTGTACACGAGCGCAGTCGATGGCGTCAAGCGCTCCTTCTACTTCTACCCGGACACGACCGCGCTGACCAAGTACTTCTTTGGGCAGGCGTTCTTCGACTTCTCGGTCGAGGAGAACCTGTCCGGCGGCGTGTCGATCTCCGGTTCGTGGGCCGCGGCTTCCGCGATCACGAAGGTCGGCTGAGCCAGGGTCGGGGGGTAAACACATGCCTTGGCAGATCACCTGGGACGGGCACGTCCACCGCGAGAACGACCTGACGATCGGCATGGCCGAACGCATCGAAGAGCTGATCGGCGAGTCTTGGTTGAACATCGCTCCGCTCCGTTCAGCGAAGCACGCGAAAGCCATCATCTCCGTAATGCACGCCGCCGCGACGGGCGAACCGGAGCGGGCCGTGCTCGAGCGCGCCGGCATGATGTCCATCGCCGAGTACCTCGGGTGCGTCAGTTCATACGAGGACGACCTTCCGACGATGTATGTCGACGGAAACCCTCCGAAGGCGGACGACCGTTAGACGCCTATCTGGTGTTCTTCAGTCGCCCGCCGTTCTCGTGGCCCCCAAGTGTGACCAAGCAGCAGTCGTTGCGCGACCTGCGTCTGATCATCGAAGCGTTGAGGTGAACCTGTGGCAGCACTGACCGAAGTTCTGCGCATCCTCATCGACTCGAACAGCGCGGGCGCGCAGGCCGACATGAAGAAGCTCGGGCTGACCGCATCGGAAACGATGACGAAGCTCGAGAAGGTGAAGGCCGCGGCGATGGTCGGCGCTGGGGTCGGCGTCGGCGCTGCCGCGGTCGGCGGCGTCGTCGAGGGGTTGCAACGCGCCGCGACGTTCACGGTCAACCAGGCCGCAGCGGCCATCAACGCAGCATCGCAACTAGAGCAGGCGCACAGGTCGATGCGTGCGGTGTTCGGCAGCGCGCAACTGGAACTGGAACAGTTCGCACGCGCCGCGGCTTCAAGCCTCGGCATGTCTGAACGCGCCGTCTATCAGAACTCGGCTGCGGTCGGCTCACTGCTCCAGAACCTCGGCTACATGCAGGGTGCCGCCGCACGCACATCGATGAGGTTGGTGACGGTCGCCGCCGACCTCGGCGCTGCGTTCGGTCGGTCGACCGAAGACGCGATGCAGGGCCTCACCGCGCTGTTGCGCGGCGAGTTCGACACGATCGAAAAGTTCGGCATCAAGATCAAGCAGGTCGACATCGACGCACGCGCGATGGCGATGGGTCTCGACACGTCGACGGTCGCGGCGAAGAACCATGCGACCGCTGTCGCGGCCATGGCCCTTGCGTTCGAACAAGCGGCCAAGTTTGAAGGCGAGTTCGCGAAGCGTTCCGACACACTCCAAGGCCAGCAGCAGCGGCTGAAGGCAGAGTTCGAGAACCTTCGAGCCGAGCTCGGCAAAGAGATGACCCCGGCGATGGTGGAACTGACCGTCGCGGCGCGTGAAGCCGTGCCGGCCCTCGGTGCCATCTCCCGCCCGCTTGCCACGCTCGCCGGCGACGCGGCCTCCACCGCGGCGGCGCTAGCGAGAGCAACTAAAGCGATCGCCGAGTTCAACCCGTTCAGGCAGTACAGCCTGTTCGGCGGCGGCGACGACCTGGCGCGGGGCTGGGATAAGGCTGCGATCACCGCGACGCAACTCCCGTCCGACATCGCAGAACAGCTCAGCCTCTACTTGAGGACTTTCGGCGACGTGTTGAACTACACGGCCGAGCAGATCGCGAACCTCAACGCCGAAGCGACGAAAGGTTTCGACACGGCGTACGTCGGCCTGTTCGGGCTGTTCGCCGCTCAGAACACGTTCCGTAAGTCGGTCACCGACACAGGCACAGCGGTCACCGACACGGCGTCGAAGGTCGAGAAGGCGTACCGGCGCATCGGCCGTGCGCAAGAAAGCGTCGCCGACGCACAAGAGAACTTGAACGAGGCGTTGATCGACCGGTTCCTCGTCGCGCTCGGCGCGACATCCGACGAGGTCACCACAGCGCAGATCAACGAACGCGAAGCGACCCGTGCGCTCGCAGCGTCGAAACGCGACCTCGCGAAAGCTCTCGAGGACTTGCAGGCGAAACGCGAGATCGACGCCGCCGGCGTCATGGACGCCGAAGCCGCGTACATCGAAGCCCAACGCGCCGTCGTCGCAGCCGAACGCAGCAACGACTATGTCGAGAAGCTGCGGGCGAACGCCGAGTTGATCCGCACACAGAAGGCGTACAACCAGTCGCTGAACCCGGAGCTGTCCGACCTGTACGCCGAGGCACAGGACCGGGTCGGCGGCGCGCAGGACGACGTGCTGCGCTCCGAGATCGCGTTGCGTGAAGCACGGCAGGAGCTGGTCGACGTCACCAACCGCGGCAAGGAAGGCAGCGAGGAGCTCGCCGCCGCGAACAAGGCTGTCGAACGGTCGCAGCGTGCGCTGCGCGACGCCGAAGAGTCCCTCACTGACGCCCAGGAGTCCCTCGCCGAAAGCACTGACCGGGTCGCCGGGTCGCAGAAGTCGGTGAACGACAAACTGCTCGAAGGCGTGTCGGCAGCCGACGGTTGGGTCAAGTACCTCATCAACAACAAGCGTCCGGTCGAAGAGTGGAACGCGGCGATCAGCGAGATCTACTTGTCGCTGAAAGATGTCGCCGACCAGGCCGGCATGACCGGCACGCTCGACGAGTTCATCACGAAGGCCACCAACGCATACGCCGCGGTGAAGAACATTCAGAACCTGCCGTCGCCGCAAAGTGCGTTCTCGTCCGACCCGATGAACGCGTTCACGTCGATGCAGGACGCCCAGACGCGTGTTGTCATGCAGCTCGACGGGCGCACGTTCGGCGAAGCCGTCGTGTCCGGCTTGCTCGCATATCAGCGGGTGAACGGGTCGATCCCGATAAGGGTGGGCTGATGGCGCTGTCCGCTTCTTGCAAGGTGTACATCGCGTTCGGCGACGGGCCGCTAGTTGCGTCGCCGACGTGGACCGAAGTCACCGCGTATGTACGAAGTGTGCGTACGTCGCGCGGACGGTCGAACGAGCTCGAGCAGTTCGGGGCCGGCACGGCCACGATCGTCTTGTCGAACGCCGACCGCCGTTTCGACCCCGACTACTCGTCGGGGCCGTACTACGGCGACATCCTGCCCCGCAAGCAGGTGAAGGTCGAGTGTGTCTACAACGCGGTCACCTACCCGGTGTTCCGTGGCGTCGTGCAAGCGTGGCAGCAGGATTATCCGCTCCTCGGGCGTGACGCCACATGCACCATCCAATGCGCCGACCTCCTCGCGTTGCTCGCCACCTGGGATCTCGCCGAGGATGCTCACGCTGCGCTCGTCGAACCGCTCGCGCCGTCGCTGTGGTGGTCGCTGGGCGGCGAAGGGGAAGCCGTCGACCGCGCCGGTCGGTACAGCGCGCCGTATTCGGCCGACAGGACAGCCGTCGACGCGTTGGTGCCATCCGGTGACGGTGGGTCACGCGTCGAGATCGTCGAAGGCGACACTGCGACGTCGATCGTCCCGTATCGCGGCCTGTCGTTCACGCCGCCGTCGTATTACATCTACACGGTCTCGTTCTTCATCCGTGCCGCAGGAGCCGGCGGTCGGCTGGTCGAGCTGTACCAAACGGACGTCCTCGCAGGCAACCAAGTCGCCTACATCGACTTGGACGGCGGGATCATCAACTTCGAGCAGAACGGCGACGTCTACTCGGTAACGTCCACGTCGACGACGGCGATCGCCGACGGCGCTGTGCATCACGTCGCGTGCGTCCGTTCGAGCGCAAGCACGGTCAAGGTGTACATCGACGGCGTGCTGGAGGACACGACCACGAACGCGTCGTTGACCTATTCGATGGGGCCCAAATACATCGTGCTCGGCGCAGTGTCCGAAGTTGGCTATGTCGAGCTCGACGAGTTCACGATCTTCTACGGCACCGAGCTGTCGTCGACGCAGATCGCCACGCTGGCCGCAGCACGGAACGGATGGACCGGCGACCGGGTCGGTGCCCGTCTCCAAACCCTGTGCGACATCCTCGGCGTCCCGTCCGGCCTCATCGACTTCGGCACGTCGTCGTCGAGCCTCGGAGCGTTCGTCGGCCGCGCCGACGCGTTGAGCATCGCAGCGCAAGCAGCCAGGTCCGACCAGGGGCGACTGTTCGCGTCGAAAGCCGGGAAGTTGACGTTCCAGCCGAAGACTGTCGACATGGGTGCGTCGTCATCGTTGACGTTCGCCGACGACGCGACAGCGAACGCGGTGAAGTACTCCGGGTTCGGTCTGGAGCTCGACGAGAGGCTCGTCTACAACCTCGTCACCGTCACCGGCACCGGCACCGACGCCGAGTTCACGAAGAGCGACACGACGTCGCAAGGCGAGTACAGCAAACGGTCACTGACCGTCGATACGGCGCTGCCGAGCATGAATGCGTGCCGCGACGTCGCAGAACGGCTTGTTGACCGCTACTCGGACCCGGCGACGCGTGGCCGGGCGTGGACCGCCCACCCGGAACGGACACTCATCGGGTCCGCAACGCTCGGCTGGGCGTCGATCATGGATCTCGAGTTGGGGAGCATCGTCACGCTAAAGCGGTCTCCGTCGACAGGGTCCGCTATCTCGAAAGTGGTGCAGTTGACATCGATCGCCCACGACATCGACCTGCCGGCGGGGGTGTGGACGGTCGCGTTTCAAGGCGCGCCGGCCGACACGACCGCATATTTCAGGTGGGGGACGTCGAACTGGGGCGGTTCGGACGGATGGAGTTAGACGATGGCGTACAGCGACCCGCAGACCACCCACAACCCGGCTACCGGCACGTCGCCGCCGGCGGCGTGGGGTGACGCCGTCCGCGACGACATCGTGTGGCTCGCCGGCGACGCCACGTCGGGCGGCGGCAAGCCGATGTGCCGGGTGTACCACAACACGTCGCAGAGCGTCGCTACGGCGACGTGGACGTCGCTGGCGCTGAACAGCGAACGCTACGACGTAGGGTCGATGCACTCGACCGTTACGAACAACAGCCGCATCACGATCCCGTCCGGCGGCGGCGGCGTGTA
>JAAOEI010000395.1_pt1 | contig 17082 bp, 16 predicted proteins | sample 7059261 | NCBI WGS metagenome assembly JAAOEI01 (sample SAMN14008812, study PRJNA610033) | viral metagenome | isolation source: viral particles filtered from seawater | place: China: Hangzhou Bay, Yangshan Deep Water Harbour | collected 2017-10-31
CTTCAAATCTGTGTAACTTTGCATGACGGTCAAACCTTGCTTGAATCTCAGGTAATGTAAGGTTTCGCATACAACATTTGTCCGCTGTTGTAAGTTAATAAACCTTTATATAATCGACATTTTTCGCAGAACTCGAATCTTGGAATTATAAAATTGCCAAAGAACAAGAACTGTGGCTCTGTAAATATAGCCTGTTGCTTTTTGTTGTCATATTTCTTTGGCATCTTAAACTCTCTGCCTACGTTATCTTTCCACCATTGTGACTCTGTTATTTGCAGAATGGTTTCCTTTGCTGCACGTTCAGCAGGAGAGTTTATTGGTGCTGTCTTGTATTCCTTTATTGCATCTGCTAACTTACCCAAGTCTTAACTCCTTTGCAATATATTCGACAACATTTACTGTTACTGCATTTCCACATTGTTTGTATCTTTGTGTATCTGATCCTATGGTCCAATCATCAGGAAATCCCTGTAGCCTTTCACATTCCTTTGGTGTCAATCTTCTTATTCTGATTCCCTCTCTTATGCCAAAGTCTGTTCCAGTTCCTAAGGTCCATGATTCTGTTCTCTCTTGTATTCTTTGCTTCATGTTTGCATTGGTGTTTGACATATATACCATATCAACTGCATATAATCCTGTCTTTGCTCCCAATCCACCTGCTCCGCTTGCTAAAGTTTGAGATATACCATCAGTTGAATAAACTCTATGGGATTGTGTGTCTTTTTTTCCAATTAATCCAATTTTTTTAAGTTTCTGCTTATCAGTTTTTTGTCCTGATTCAACTATATTTCCAATAGCATAACCATGAGTACAAGCTGATATTGTAGGAGACAATCCATCTGTGTCATATACAGCAGAACATTGTGAATACCCACCTACTCTTTTGATTTTTTTAGTAGTTTGTTGGTCATAGTCTCCGAGAGGAAATACTTGTCGGGTACGTTCTCCTCTAAGATGTCCGACAATGAAGACACGTTCCCTGTTTTGTGGAACGAAATATTTGCTGTTAAGCACTTGCCATTCCGCATCATACCCCATCTCATCAAGCGTGGAGATGATTGTGTCAAAGGTTCTGCCTTTGTCGTGATTGAGTAAGCCTTTGACGTTCTCAAGGAATAGATAAGGTGGTCTTTTTTCTTTTGCAATTCTAGCAATTTCAAAAAAGACAGTACCTCTGGTATCTTCAAATCCCATTCGTTTCCCTGCAATACTGAAAGCTTGGCAAGGGAATCCCGCACAAAGCACATCAAATTGTGGGAGTGATTGTGGGTGCAAATCTTTGGCATCATTATATTCTGGATATGAACCAAAGTTAGTTTTATATGTTTCTCTAGCATACTTATCCCATTCACATGATCCTATACATTCATGACCTGCTCTTTCCATTCCTAATCTGAATCCTCCAATACCCGCAAACAAATCAAAGAATTTTAAACCCATTCGTAGACATCTCCATTTTCTAACAGTTGACCATTTGCCCATGCTTCATGTATTGCTGTCTCTGCTGACAATTCATTGTAAAATTTAGGTTTTTCACATAATAACGATATTGCCTTTACCTTTGTTCTAGGTTCTTTGAACACATATTTGAAATATTCTGTCTTGCTCATCTTTTCCATTACACTTGCATTTTTCTGTCCAGGTGTTTCCATTCCCAATGTATGCAATGAATCATTAAGTATTTGTATTGCACGTTTTGCATGAGATATAGTTGCAACCTCTGATAAATCCATTCTTGCATAGGCTTCAGTTAATCTATGTAAGTCTTCTATGGTACGATAGTCTATTGCTATTGATCCATCAATTTGTTCTATTTCACGTAATGAACCCCACCAATCTGTCAATGTTTTAGAGGCTTCTTCTGATTCAACAGGATTAATAGTCTTTGCATAATTTATGAATTTCTTCAATTCTTCTATACTAAGATCTGGTTCTATTTCTCCTCTGCGTACTTTAGCTATATGTTCTGCTATCATCAAATCTTCTTTCTTGTTTGGTATGTCTCTGATTAAAAATATCAATCCGAATCTTGACAGTAATGATTCAGGCATTGTGACATTCTCCTTGATACTTAGGTCTGTGGTCCATCTACTTTTTTTAGGATTTGCTGCACCTATGATGCTTACCTTGACTGGCCATGTAATGTCAATGCCTATCTTTCGTAGTGAAAAGGTCTGAGACTCCATGACCTCATGAGCATAAGTTCTGTCTGCTGAGTTCATCTTTTCCATCTCGTCTATACATGCTACTCCACCATTACATAGTGTTACACTTCCTGGTTTTCCTATTCTTGTTCCATCTGATAAATTATCTACACCTCCGAATAATCCAGCTCCAGAAGCTGACTTTCCTGATACATAATCTGATTTCTGAATTATATTTGTGACAAACTTTAGTAACTGAGTCTTGGCTACACTTGGGTCTCCTAGTAGTAAGGCGTTAATATCTCCTCTGCTATATTGCCCTTCTACCCCGCCCAAACAGCACAAAAGTAGTCCTTCTTTGATTAAGTACATATTTCTGATATGTGGAGCAAATGATTGAATCAATCTTGTTTTATCCATTTTTTTAAATTCTTCAATTTCTTCATCTGTTGGCAATACAGGTTTGCTATCAGTTGGTACAAACCTTGTAATATCAAAGAATCTGTAATATGTCAAGTCAGATATTTTCTTTTTTCTACTTCGTAATATTCCTTGTAAGTTTAACTGAGTTCCAGGACTTATCTTGTTAATATCATCTCCATATATGAATCCTGTCAGATTTATAGGGTTTGTCTCCCCTTGTTCTGTCATTAGGATTTTACGTAACTGTCCTTTGTTTACCTGATCTATATACATTTCAATATTGCAATGGTCACATCTTAATTTAGTTGGTAAGTCTCTCCAATCATCCACATCAGGTTCTAATCCTGCATAATCAAAATGTTTTTCCTTTTTGCAATTAGAACATTTGAATATGATATTCGTTGGATAATGTTCGATTTCCGAACTACCAGATACTATTGTTTGCAGTAATACGTCATTTTTTCCCTCATCTAGTGGTCTAAGTTCATCAAGATCTAACTGCCTATAATCTTTTCCATCTTGTGTATATATTTTCATTCCTTTAGTGACTCCCTAATCATATGGCATATCTCTCTTGATGTGTGTTTACCATGTTTCTCTTTGAATCGTAAAAAGTCAAGTTCATAGCATTTTGCAATATATGTTTCATGTCTCATGGTTCTATACGTATAGTGGTATTAATATGTCTTGCTGGTCTACTTCGTGTAATACAGCTACAGCAAGGACATTTCAATATATTCTTGTCAAATAATATTTCGCATTTTGTGCATCTTCTATGATTTTCATAGACAGGTCTTATTCTTTTTTGTGATTTATATCTATGACAAATGCCATGACATATTCTAGACACAGGTACAGTACCGTACAGTACCTTATAAAGTTTTACATGGAGTGCCTACTATGTTTAGCATTTCACATTCTAGTCTATCTATAATTGTTTCTCCGCACTCTTTAATATCTGCAATGTTAAGGACAACAAGTTTGATACCTGCTCCTCTAAACAGCTCATTTCTTTCTTCTGTTTTTCTAACTTTTCTATCGTGGATTGCACCGTCAAGCTCAACGATAATAATTCCATGCTGCTTATCATAACATATGAGATCGGGGTTTTTCCACTTAAATCGTTCGAGTTCTTTTCTGCCAACTGATTCACTAATTCTGCATAGGTTTCCATATTCTTTGTCAAATCCGACATACCATTCCCTCTTAAAATCCATATGGAATCTGTCCTTTAAAAACCTTCTTAACGTTACTAATTGTTCTAGATCTGACTGGCCTTTTTGTTTGGTCCTTTGACCGTATGCTATTCCTGACTGTCTACCTCTTGGCAATATTGTTTGTTACAAACAATGATATATAACTATTATACTGCTATGATAAAATGAACATCTACAAATGGAGGTTTGTTTTCGTGTGCACCGTCTCCACCTGTATTCTGGTTGGTTGCAGTTGCACTGCTTGCTCTAATATATCCTTCAGAATTCCATGAAGCAGGTGTAGAGTTATTTCCACTACCTGCAGTTGTCCTATGATATTTGGTTATTCCGCCAGTCGTACTTGAACCATCATTATAAAGTTGTTCTGTACTGTGAGTGTGTGAGTTCTGAGTGTGAGTGTGGCTAGGCATTTCTGATTCTGTTAATGTATGTGTACTTTCTCCACCTGTAGTTCCTCTACCTGCATCATTGGTTGCAGCTCTTGGAAAACTGTTAGATGTTACAAAGTCAGGCAGATTAAATGTTGTGGATCCGTCTCCAACACCATATTTCTCATCAATGACATTGTATAAAGCATCATAAGTTGTTCTAGATACTGCTGAACCGTCACATAATAACCAGCCACTAGGAATATCTGTAGTTGCACCGACATACATTTGTAATGCACCTACAGGAACATCAGCTCCCTCCCAAGTTGGAGATCCTTCTGTACCTTTATTATAATACATTCTGCCTAGATCAGAACGCCAAAATAATCTTGTAGTGTTATAGGTACTTGGAAATGAAGTTCCTTGTCCGTATGTTGTACTGTTTAAATTTCCATCAGAAATATTAGTATTTGCCCAATCTGCATCAATAGGTGCTGCCATTATAACGTACCATTCTCATGAAGTTCGTTAATCTGGACCACAAACAAGTCTCCAGGATCCAAAGTGAAAGTCGTTATTACAACCCTTGCGTGCATCTTTGAAGCATCTGTTGCGTGCCAGTGTACTCCTGATTCCTTAATTGCTAAAGGAGTTGCTGACACGTCATTGTCTGTCCAAAGCATACCATATTTTGCTGTCTGGTTTACCCTAGCTCTTGAGCCGTCTACACTGAACTGTTTTCTTGCATAACTTCCACCAGAGTCCTCTGCTACTAAATCTGTCTGACTTGCTGATTCTGCTGTTGCTGAAGTTCCTAAACTGTTATAATCTAAACTTGTTGATGATACTCCAATATCCCTGTCAATACTTTCATTCATTCCTGCTGTTACTATGATGTTATTAGTTTCAAATACTTGTAATGGTAATGGTTTTGTTCCTACTCTTTCTTCCTCTATTTTTTCCATCTCTTTTATTATATCTCTTGGATTTACCTTTAATTCATCCTCTCTATATTTACTAAATTTCCAATGGTCTACCTTAAATTGCATATGATGGTCATAGTCGGAAGCTATTTCCTTTAATTTCTTCTCATTGATAACCATAACTTACTTCCTTAAAATATTAAATAAAGAAGTAATATATGAAAACTAGCTCATATAAGCAAAGTTTACCAGATAAAGACAAAATAATCTTTGAATTGCAAGAATTAGACGATATGATTGAATTATATAAAAAAAGACAAAAGACTTTACGGAAAAAATACCTACTCAGCTACGGCACAATCCAGACGTTGCATCAGGAGTCGGGTTTGAATTACCTATAAATGATATTGTAGTGATTTCAGTATTAGTACCTGAAGTATCTAATATACCGTTATTATGATTTGTAACCCATGTGGAATCTACCTCTTTATTTAAAACAGATACCCATGCCATTCTGGTTCCATTCTTTACCTTCATGATCTTATTGAAGAAATTTAATTATTGAGAAGCGATTAACTATTATAAACATACACTCTAGTTATTATTCAAATTATTAAGTATTTCTTCAGGAATCTCATCAATGTTTAATGATTCTAAGAATAATGGATCTATTTCAAATACATTAGTACATCCACATTCTTTATTATTTAAATCAGGTACTACACAATAATTATTATTCATATAATGTGTAGGCTTAGGATGACTACAATCAGGACATAGTTCTTCTGACATGATATTGTCTTAACATTTGTTATATATAATATGTATCAGTATAAATCATAGAAATCACTCATGAACTCAAACAGTGTAGGACATCTCTTTGCTACCATATTCCAATGTTTTTTCCTTTCTTCTACCTGCTTTATTGGTGATTCATACACATGTAAGTTAAAATCAGGGTCGCCATTTTCATATTTTAATGATGCAAAATCAGTTGGAAGCCAATTCATACCCATTGCTATACAATGAAGTCCACCTTCTATGGGAAATGTAAAGTCATACATTTTATTATCCATAGCATCTTTAAATCCTCTTAATGACATATGTTTGCTTATTGTTGGATAATCTATTACACTTCTTGATGTAACATCCCTCCAATATTCAGTGTCATCTCTATGTGATAAAAGATAATGCATACTTACAAATTCACTAAATCCTCTAAACACATGCCTACATGACATTGAAAAGGTATCTCTATCCCATTGTGATATATCTCCTCTTTGCATTACTCTTACCAATCTCATTAGAAATTCATGTACCGAGTACAACCCATTTGATTCAAGTGGTTCTATAAAACCTGCTGACAATCCTATAGCACAAACATTCTTTACAAATATCTTATTATGAATACCAACTCTCATGTTTATTTTATTAAATTTACATTGTGATATATCATGACCTTTTTCTTTTAAATGATTTTTGAATTGTTCCAATGCTTCTTCATCTGTTATGTATTTATCAGAATAAACATATCCAGTTCCCAATCTGGACCATAATGGTATATTCCATACCCATCCATTTTCTATTGCAGTACATGTTGTATATGGTTCAAGTTGTTTTTTCTTATCACTATATTCTACATGTGTAGCCCATGCCTTGTTATTTGGTATTATATCCTCATATGACTCAAATGGTTCATTAAGAGCATCACCCAATAACATTGACTTGAATCCAGTACAATCTATGAATAAATCTGCCTTTATAATATCACCATTTTCAAGTTCCAGTGACTCTACACCATCATTATTAGTGTTAATTTTCTTTACTTCTGATTTTATATGTTTCATACCTTTTGGAAGACATTTGTTATCTCTAAGCCATAATGCAAATTTAGTTGCATCAAAATGATATGCGGCATCCCTATTATACACAAAGTTCTCAAGTTTACCATCAAAATTAAATGTCATTCTATTTTGATTTACCAATGCCATTTGTGGAAATAATGATTCAACATAGTCAGTAACAGGGGTATCTGGGTACATTATTTTCTTAAAACACCAGGTACTAGGATTGAAATTACCTCCATCAAGTGTTACTTTTCCAAAAGGATAGTGAAATCCACCGCTATCTTTCTTGTAAAAATCTACAAATTTTATACTGAGTTTAATACTTGCATCACAAGCTTTCATAAATTCATCATCTTTGATATCTAACATTGACATCCATTGATTAATTTGACCTATTGTAGATTCACCAACGCCTACAGTCTTTATGTTTGGTGACTCCACAAGTGTTATTTTTTTATTAGGAAATTCATGTAATAATGTACTTGCAGTCATCCAACCTGCTGTACCTCCTCCTACTATTACTATATTATCAGTCTTCACTAGATTTGAATGTAATTCTGAAATATATAAATGTTATTAATGGTATAATTAATACAGCCCAATTCATTACAAAATGTAATGGTATATTATTGAAAAACATTCCTAGTATTCCTGCACAATATTCACACCCTGTCGTGTTATGTTCTATAACTCTGACTATATGTTCAACCATATGATATCCTTGCATACCTACTCCTGCTCTAAACATATGTAATGTGATTGGTATTTTCTTTGGATAATAACCATGTGCTATTGTGAATAATAATATGAAAAAGAATATGGCAAATATAAGATGAATTTCTTCAGTATCGAATTGTTCAATAATACCATGAGGTCTAGCAATACCATAAAACTGATATTGTATATATTGTGCTACATGTTCCACCATATGATATGATTGCATTATTACTGCAATGGCAAGTAGTTTAAATCTTGTTTCTATCCTCATAGAATTTTCTCACATTAAGACCCCTGAATAGATTTATCCATCCCTCAAACTGATATGGATTTATCTCATCATTAACTAATGGTACAAACTTTACATGTGCATCATTAATCAAATGATATTGTATCATATCATTACAAAATGAATCACTGTCAATCATGGTGTATCTATTGTTATAATCTTTCCAATATTTAGTATTTTTCTTTGTATTAAAACAGAAATGAATGAATATAAAATCCCTAATATTCTTAAACATCTTATCTGTGAATATATTATATCTGTCTTTCAAGTCACCGCATTTGTCACCAAATCTTAAAATATCTATCATATCGTTAATCAGTCTTGTAATAACCATAAGTGATGTTGCTTCCAATGGTTCTAAAAATATGTCAGAGTTACCTATTGTTATACAATTACCTACCCAATGTTTCTTACGCTGACCTGTGGTAAACTTTACTACTCTGTGTTCTTTAATTTTTATTTTGAAATGATTCTCAAGTTCATTTTTTATTTCATCCTCTGTTGAATATTTTGATGAATATACATACCCATTTACAGTATGAGTAAAGTGATCAAGTTCCCATAACCATCCACTATCCATTGTTGTTGCAGTTGTATATGGTCTTACTCTCCCCTTGAGGGGGGTTTGAAATAGAAATGACCTGTCATTAATAAGATAGTCAGAATAATCCACCCACTCCTCATTACTAAGAACTGCATTATATCCACTACAATCTATAAAAATATCTGCAAAATATTTTTTGTTGAGTGATTTTATATTATTACCTTCTCTTTCAACAGTGTCTATTGTATCTGTGATGAAATTAATACCTATATTTTTTGCATGTTCATTCATATAGTTTAAAAATTTTTCATTATCAAGTTGTAGACCTAATGTATTCTCATTGAATTCTATCCCCTGTTTGTTTATCATAAGTTGTGACAGTTCTGTACTTCCATAGTTTGCTCCTTTCATATAAAATCCTTCTGGAAAATCCTTTTTCGGATCATGTTTATCAAAAATACTATCCATTGCATAGTAAAAATCACTGTCACCAAACTTGAATAGAGTTCCATATTTTGAGACAGGATTAACTTTCTTTACAAAATCATTAATATTTATACCCATATGAATATCAAGCATGCCAGTGAATGTTCCAGTAGTAGATTCTCCAACACCTATAACATTTATTTTTGATGATTTTATTATTGTTACATTAGCATATGGTATTTTATGTTTTAACATTATTGCAGATATAATACCTGCTGAACCATCACCTACTATTATTACATTCATATAAACATTATTACTTACAAGTTTAATAATGTTATGTTGGAACTGAAACTACAACATATCCAGAATTTTTACAATTACTACTACAATTAGTTGAACCACATCCACCACCACTTCCAGTATGTTCTCCTGCATATCCACTAAATCTATATCCACCAGCAGTACCGTTATTCAATGCTCCAGTTCCTCCAGATCCGCCACAACTACTATGGCTGTTAAGACCTCCACCTCCGCCACCTATTGCTCCAGCAGAACCACAACTTGCACCATATCCACTACCATGTGTTCCAGCTCCACCACCTCCTGCCCAATGATAAGTAGTACCTAAAATATTATTTGATTTACCAACACCTGCTGCTCCAGATATTGTATTTTGTCCAGCTCCTCCTGCTCCTCCTCCACCAAAACCAGCATGATTACCTGAACCATTTCCACCTGCATGTCCATAACCATATGTTCCACTTATACCTGATTGTGAAGGTTGTGTTGCAGCACCATTTGCACTATTATGACCTCCTGCACCTCCACCAGAACCACCATCATAATTAACACGACCTCCACCTTTTGCAACTATTATACTTCCTATCGAAGAATCATTTCCATTTGTTGTAGGTGCAGTTACTGCTGCTACTGTTACTGTGTAAACGCCTGTTGGTATTGCATAGTTTCCAGATGGAATATATACATAACCACCAGCTCCTGCTGCTCCCCAACTATTTGAACATCCACCTCCTGCTACAACCATGATTTCTGCATCTGTTGAACCATCACTATTTGTTACAGTAAGTGTTCCATTTGATGCAAATTTATGAAGTGTTCTTCCAGATACTGATGTTGTGTCAACTGTAGCTCCACTTGATGTAACTTCAAAACCTCCACCAGAACCAACATTACCAACAAACCCAACGTTAAACATATCCATTGGTTTTCCTAATTCATTAATTGTTTTAATTAATCTGTCTCTACGAAAGACCATGATATTATTCCTCTACTGCATATGCTGCTACAATATCTGTATCTGCTGTTCCGAAACAAGTCACAGTTAAAATTCCTACTTTACTTGCAGCTTGATCAGTTGGTTTAGTTCCTACAAATTTCCATGCTGGGAATGTTAATGTTCTTGTTGATCCATCTGTTGTAATTTTGATTGTTTTAGTTTTACCTGTTGCCCTGTTTGATGTTGTAAATGTGGTATTTGCACTAATTGAAATAGTTTGTAATTGATCACCACTAAAGTCTAATGCAGTAGTAGTTGTTGAAATATCATGTATTAAGTTTTGAATATTATCAATATTATTACCTGCTACATCTAATGTTGCAGTTGTTACTGTACCTGTAAATGTTGGACTAGCTAATGGTGCTTTAGTTGCTATGCCATCAAGTGTAGTTTCAACATTAGCATAATTTGGAATTGCTACTGTTCCTGTAAATGTCGGACTAGCTAATGGAGCTTTAGCATCTAATTGAGTTTGTGCGTTGCTTGATAATGTATTGATATATTGGAACTCTGTTGATGTTACTGAACCATCTGCAATTTTAGTTGCATCTATTGCTGCTGAGGCATTTATCTCACTATTTGTGATATCTAATGATAGTTTGGATTGTGCAATGGCTGCACCTGCTTTAATATCAGCATCTTCAATGTTTGTGATACTATTACCTGTACCATCTGCATCAAAGGTTTTATTAGTAAAAGTCGCTGTAGCTGATGCTGACAGTCCAATATTTTCAGGTTTGACTTTCTTGGTTTCAGTTGCAGAAGTATCTACAATAGGAATAAAATCTGCTGCATCATCAACAGTAGTTAATTCAGTTAATTCAGAAATTTTCTTATCTACCATTATAATATTATCTCCGATCCAGTCTCTAAGAGAAGTGATTCTCCTGACTCCATTACCATATATCCTAATTCTATAGTTAATAACTCTATCGATGATACTGGACTTGTATTGCCTGCTGAGTCTTCTTGAGTTGCAGTAAATGAATGAGTACCTAATGATAATACTGAAGTTGTAATAGACCAGGTTCCTGAGGTAACTGTATCTGTTCCAACTGAGCCATCTATTGATGAGGTCAATGTTACAACTGCATCTGTCTCTCCTGTACCTGTTATTGTTATAGTAGTAAAGTATGTTGGATCAGGAGAATATACATCTATTACAGGTGCTGAAGGTGCTACACTGTCATATGTTATACTAAATTGAGGTGCTGCTGTGTTTCCACCCCCATTCCTATCAAATGCAACATCAGCAGGAACATCGACTGTTATATTACCTTGTGCAGAAGGTGTGACAGTGAATGTAAATATTGGGTTATTATCTACAAAACTTGACACTGAACCTGAATTAATTACAATATCCCCTGATGTAAATCCTGAAAAATCACTGTTTGAGAATGTTGCTGTCATTGGAATCGGTGCGTTTGTTGGAGAGCTTGCTGTGCTAGTTAATGCTACTGTGGAACTTGATGCTGATGGTTCTGTACCATCCCCTATCTCAAATGAGTCTGAATTTGTATCTAATACACCTGATGCGTTACTGTTTGTATCTTCAAGTGTGCCATTGATATATAATTTTACATTTGGAGATTTCCAAGTAAGCACAATTTGATTCCAAGCATTTGCAGTATATGTTCCAGTAACATCATAAAAAGTTCCTCCTATTGTTACATTACCTCTTATTGTGTTTGCACCAATTATATGTGGCTGAACCTCCAAAGAATATACACCCTTACTTAATAAAAATACAGTTGTATCTCCTGACTCTGTAGCTGGCAAGTAAAAATATCCTGATAAAGTAATCTCATCTGTTATATCCAATAATGAATCATCATTAATTGCAAGACTTGTTGAACCATCAAATGTTATCCTTCCTCCATGCTTGGTTCCTTGAACAGAATATGTAGGAGTTCCTGTCTCACTGTGAGTTAATGAGTATGATTTAACCTGAGAAGGTTTTACCCTCAGCATTGTTTCAGTTTCATTCTCTATACTTTCAGTCTGTGATTCGTCTATTAATTCTCCTGTTGTAGTAGCATGAGTCTTTTTCTTTCTGTGTGGAGTAAGTGCTATCCTTTCATGTACTGCTTCTTCCTCAACTGGAGATGCAAACAGGTCCTGTAATGCCTCTAATATCTTATTGACATCCTTCCTATTTTGTGTTCCAGTAGGTCTAAGATAGTTCTGAACGTTACTAGACATGGCTAATTTATGAACTCATCTAATGATAGAAGTATTTTGTCAGCACCTAATTGTGAACTGGAGTTAGCCTGCATCTTGATTTCAATGCCATCAATGTTGGCCTTTACGTTCAATCCTGTCTTTTTGTCTTGTAATCTACAGTATGATGCCAAAGGAATCCTGTCTGTTACTGGAGATACCATGATATTGTCATATGACCTTTTCTGTTTACCTAACAGTTCTGAAGCTTGAAGCATTGCCTGTCTTACTGTCTGTTCTTCCAAATCTGCCCTTACAGGAAATAGTTTCTCTCTAGGTTCTCCCAATGTTTTAGATACCACAGTGTTCTCTAATGTAATTAATAATCTTCTTGCTGAGTATATCCTGTATGCTGACTGACCTGTTCTTGCTGTCCAAGATATACCGTCTGTACTGTCATGGAATGTTCCAGTTCCTGACTTGTAATTTACTGAATAAGTGTCAGTTGCCGTACCATACTTTTTAAACACAATATGTAATTTCTCTCCAGGAACAACATCTAGTTTAGGCTTTATTGGTATTTCTAACCAATCAGCAGGTGTGCTGGTTCCCAATGCTTGTAGTGTAGCCTTTGGTATTGATATTGTTCTTCTAATATCTTTCTCATCTGGTTTTCCTGTTCCATCATCTCCTCTTATCTCTATCTCTCCTACTATTGAAGGAGTTCCAGTTTTGATTGAACGAATTGCTATCTTAAATAAATTATCCTTGTCTGGAATTACAGGTATTGCGTGCCATGTAGAATCAAGATTGTCTGCTGCATCTGGTGTTTGTCCATCTTGTGCCATTAATGTAGGATTAAATGAACCAAAACTATGAATAAACGGATACATTGAATCTGCTGAAGAATCTGTCCAAGATACAGGTCCTAACAAATATCCTATCTTGTCTGCTGGCCACCCTTGAGCATCTAGTCCTGACAAATCATTAGTGAAAAGGAACTCAGAATTATGGGTTTCTGGATCCCTCATTATAAGATCCCTGTCAGAATCTACTAACCATGTTACGTTTGCTATTGTGGCCAGTCGAGATATGAATCCTGCATAACTGTTTGCCTGTTCGTTTACGTTTGCCACTTTAAGACTTAGACATTCAGTACATATCTGGTTTCTTGTAATGTTTGCCAACTGTGGAATGTCCTCATCTACTTGATGATCTATATCTGTAAATATGTCCTCTATGAGATTGTCTAGTCTGGTTGTTGTATCTGTATCGTCTAATGTAATCCCATCTGCTGCTTTCTTTTGGTTTCTAATGATACGAGTAATTCTCTCTTTCAACACAACTCCCCATCCTACACAAGTTATTCTTAACTGTTGTAGTCCTGTTGCATCCCTGATTATTGTAGCATCAAATAACTTTCCATAGAACCATCTGTTTAATCCTGCTGCCGTCTTTCCTAGATATAATTGAATCTCCCATTGACGTAAAAAGTCTGCACCCTTCCTGTCTGTCAAGTCTGTGAACAAGTCATTTCTATCATCTATTACAAATACCAAACTACCAAAGTCTCCGTTCTGTGCTAACTTTAAATCAAGATTAACTAAATCAAAGTCTTTTGTTGGGGAGGATGCTATTGCATCTGCCTCGTATGTATAACGTAATGTTCCTGTATAATCATATATCTTTAGTTGAGGTGCTAAAGGTCTAGGATCATAGTTTGGTGTTAAACTCATCTAAAAAGCACTTGTTCCTGAGGACATTGCCTCTAACCTGTCTTCAAATCGTAATCTGTCTAACAACTCATCATCTCCTCTTTTTGCATCAAATCTGATTGCAAAGACTTCTTGATTTGACATGTTTAGTTTGTTTTTGGATTCATGTATAATGTCATAATTGTTAAAGTCTGATCTGTTCATCTGTGATAGTACCTGAAGATTGTTGAGGAATCCTGCTGGTAATTCTCCATTAAATCCTATTTCTCCTGCTATTGCTGATACTGTTGTGGATTCTATACCTACTCCTCTTAGTAATGCAAACTGCATTTTAAGAAATTCTTGTGCTATTGATACTGATGTTTTTACATTTTGTCTTGCCCTTGCTACTGCTCCTTCGCTTTGAGGATCAATATCAACTAAAGATTGGTTTAATTTTTCTACAAAGTCTTGGTTTGATCTAAAACCAAAATCCAATGCATTGTTAAGGCTTTCTCGTGATTCGCCTATGAATGTTTGTGTCTTATGATTGAAACTATTTCTATATTGAAGTTTTTGTTTCTTTCCAGTAAGTAGTGCTGTGAGATTCTCAAGGTATCTTCCTATTCCATTTGCAAATGAATCCTGGTTTCGTATTGCTGTCATTATATGTTTAGGTGTTGCTATTGAACCTCTAGGTACTTGATATGCTGCTGTAGCACCTGTACTTTTAAAAAATCCTGTTCCAAAGTTAGTTTTTCCTCCTATTAATCCTCCTGTCATGGCACTAGCATTATTTAATCCTGCCATGTTTCTAAATGCTTGTCCTTGTTCTGATAATGTTCCTTTAAATGCATCAGCAAACCCTCCTGACATACCATTCATATCATTAGATAATTTTTGTAATGCACCTATTCTCATAGCTTCTTCTGGAGTATAATTATTAGCAGCATTGCCAACATCAATTCCTAATTCAAGTATTACTGCTGCTCTGTTACCTGATATTTCTCCTCTGTTTGCTTTTTCTAATATTCTATTCTCTGCTTGTGTTAATGTAAAACTTTGAGTTCCTTTTTGTCTAGACAATTCTCTTAGATATTGAGTTCCTGTTAATTCATCTGTAGGATCATCAATTTCACTTGGTCTTTTGAGCCTTTTTAATAAATCAACTGTAAATAATTTCAACCTTAATTTATCTCCTATTGCTTTTCCTCCAACAATTTTACCTTCTAATGCCTCTATTCCTCTACCTTTAAACAAAGTAACACCATGTCTTATACCTCCTGGATCTCCAGTTAAAGGATTAGCAGCAGATAATACGTTTGGTATTGAAGTTCTAAATACTTTTCTAAGTTGATATTCTTTTAATGATAATCCTGCTTCTTCGGCTTCAATTTTCTCTCTAACTATGGGGTTTGATAAATCCTGTATTGCATCTATTGCATCTCTTTGAGCAGTTAAAGATGAAGAATATTTTAAACTTTTTTCAGTTTCTTGTTGTTTAAATACCTGTTCTCTAAATTCTGGATTTTTAACATATTCCTCTAAAAATTCTATTGCATATTCTCGAAGTTCTATTGGTGTATTACCTTGAACTGCAAATTGAGGTACTAATAACTTTGAAGATGATTGTTCAACAAATTCAGATGCTTCTGCTGATGGAAGAAACTCAGGAAATTCTATTCCAAAGAAACTACCGCCCTTGCGGGCATCCCTAAAATCTTGCGAATTACGTTGTTGTATTAGTTGACCTACTGTAAATGGTCCTCCTGTTGGTATTTTTACTTTATCAGTTACTGTTTTTAACTGTTCTAACTCTCCTCTAAATTTTGCTAATTCTACTGTTGCAATACCTAACGATTTTGGAATTGTGAATCCAAATGAATTTGCCAAATCATTGTTTGATTCTTCCAATAATGATGTCGCTAATCTTTCCTCCTCCATAATTTCTAAATGAGATTTTTGTACTCCCATTAACGAATCTATTTTATCTTTAACATTACCTATATTATTTTCATATAGAATCCATGCTGCTGTCATTACTGCTGTGATTGCTAATAATGGTGCATTTGCAACCATCAAAGCCTTTGTTGCTGCTGTTAATCCTCCTACTGCTGCTGTAAGTCCTATAGTTGTCGCAGTTCCTCCTCTCATTGCTGCGGAAAGAGCTATTCTGGAAGAAGTTTCTGTGTATTGAGCTCTAGCAGTATCAATATGAAGTAGTTTTTGAATTTTCATAACTGCAATATTAGCAAGTCTTGCAGATCTTTCATGACCTAGTAACACAGCAATAGTTTGCATTGATGATATTGTGACGTTGGCGATGTTTGTAGCAAATAACATATAAATATCATTTACTGCATCTTGTTCTATTGCCATCTTATCTGTCTTTACTGCAAGATCTGCTGTGGCAGTTGCGATCTCTCTTTGCATATTGGCATACTTGCCACCTGATGTTATACCCTGTTGTGTCATTTCATTTAGTCTTTGTGTCTTATTGTTGAGTAAATCCTTAGCCCTTGCTACTGCAATTACAGACATCTCTGCCCTGTTATTGGCTCTTGCCAAGTTGGATATGGAAGTATAAGTTTGAACTGCTGCTGTAGATAAGTTAAGCATACCTTGAGTTGCTGTCTGGAAATTAACTGCTGATGCTGCTGATTGTTGTCCTAATTTACCCATATTTGTTTTTAAATTATCAACTTTACCACTTGTTCGTTCTACAGTTCCACCAAACTTTTTAGCCATTGCTTCTAATCTTCTAAATGTTTCTTCTGCTTTTGCACTATCTACTCTAAATCTAAAAGTAACATTATCCCTAACCATAAGTTATAATTCCTTGAAAATCATATAGAGAAGTATTTATCCTAATTTTACATCCTTTCGTGCTGGATTAACTGATTTACCTCTACGTCTTCTAAGAGAAAGTCTACGTTTTAACTGTCTTTTACCTGTACCTGCTCTGACCATAGTAGACCTACCTGCAAATGATACACCGCCTTTGAATCCTGCTGAGGTTCTTCCTACCTG